>Ga0315298_1000027_pt1 | contig 284291 bp, 246 predicted proteins | sample WHS_1_MG_FD_203077 | JGI IMG/M metagenome (GOLD analysis project Ga0315298, IMG submission 203077) | Extremophilic microbial mat communities from Washburn Hot Springs, YNP, Wyoming, USA - WHS_1_MG | ecosystem: Environmental > Aquatic > Thermal springs > Hot (42-90C) | place: USA: Wyoming... | reverse complement strand
TCCGGTTGATCCTTCTTAATCCCCATCATGGCTCTTTCCGCTCCTTTATTTTCTTGGAATTAAACAATCTAATCATATTATACTATGACAACCCTATTTGGGCAACACGCCCTTTACTTTTAACTTAACCTAGCTCTGCCCGTACGGGCGCACACGCGGGTGCGCCCCATTGTGCACCTTGGCTCTATCTTGCATCGTTGTATCTGTGAGCTTCTCGCGCCGAGGTCACAATAACGCAAACCCAATGAGTCGCTTTTCATTCAAATGAAAAGCGAACAATGCTGTAAAAAGAACCACTGGATAATATACGATTGAAAAAGCATTTTTCAAGGATTTTGTTCGCTCTGACCGAACGAAATTTTTATATTTAATATCAAATAGTTGTGCTATTAGAGGTGTTTGTTTCTAAAAATCGGGTTAAGGGACTAAGTCCCTTAGGTCAAGGGGCACGCCCCTTGTCAAGGGACTGCGTCCCTTGTTTATCCTGGCGGAACAGATCTTTTGTTGACTAACAGTTTGATATTTAAGGTAAAAAGGATTGGGTCAAGGGTCTCTGACCCTTGTTGTTTGATGGGGACAAACACTTTTTTGCTCTGGAATTTTTTATCTTAAATTTCAATACCTTATTGCAACTGACGAAAACAGGCTCGCCTGTCTTTTTTTAAAAAAATTGGGTCAAGGGTCTCTGACCCTTGGGTGCAGGGTTACGACCCTGCTTGTTCGGTCTGAGCGAACAAAATTTTCAGTTTGAGCGAAAAAGTATGGTAAAAAAACGGGTTAAGGGTCTACGACCCTTAGTCAAGGGACTCTGTCCCTTGTCAAGGGGGACACAAGTGTCCTTTTAAGAAGAGGGTTAACGGACTAAGTCCCTTAGGTTAAGGGGCTCTACCCCTTAGGTGAATGGGGACACATGTGTCCTTTTAAGGAGCGGGTCAAGGGTCTGCGACCCTTGAAAAGCGGGGAATTTGTGATCAATCCGCAGTTTGATAGGGCTGAGCGTTTTTCCGAAGGTCTGGCGAGCGTGAAGATTGGCGACAGAGAGACTTATATAGACAAGACTGGTAGAGATATTTGTGGTTCTGGTAATAAATAATAGCTTTTAAGAAGGAATTGACAGGCATGATTGTGGGTTCACCTGCGGATAAGGGTTTTCAAGCTACATTCATTAAGGGGATTTGAAAGGGATATTAGGAGGCGCTCCGTGAGTTATTTCAACCAGCTCCATAGAGACCTCTCCGATAAATGCTTTTCCTTTGACCAGGACAAATGGTCTTGTGCCTGAGAGAGCGAGCCAGACCTGGGCGTATTCTGCGATTTTTTTCCAGGTCTGTTGGGCTTGGATGCTTTGGAGTGTTTCTGGTTTTTCTTTAGCCTTTTTTCTTGGGATACGGAACAGGTAAGGGTCAAGCCTGATGGTGTCAAAGGTTCCTGCTGGAACTGTGATTTTTTCTACTGGACCCGCAGAGATCAAAATGATATATCTTTCAGCGCCATCTGTGAATTCAAAGTATCTTTTCTGTCCGGGTTTCCATTCCAAAGCTCTCACGAGGCAGGCTAGACCAGAGGCGTCAAATCCCTGATATAGCTCAATCTGTTTATATGTCAGCTTTGAATTCCGGAGGTTCAAGCGCTTAATAGTTGCGATTTTTGTCTTTGTGTCATAGGTCATATTGATGTCAAGGTTGGTAAATGTTTCGCGCGTATGAAGCTCATAATTCACAAGGGTGAAATTTTTTGTGAGCTCTGTTTCTCCCCAATCGTCCATTCTCCAGAGTGTGCGAGGGAATCCAATGGTGTGCGCGTATCCTTTTAATTGATAATGGTCTCCATTTTTTTTAGCAGATACCCAGGCTTCTGCGGAGCGAAACCTACTCCATTTAACCTCATATTTAAGGGTCTCTCCATCCAGGTCTAGCTGATATTGAGGTTCAGGCGGAGGGATTTGCAGTATTTGCTCTAAAAGAGGAAAAGCAGAAGCTGGGAATAGGATGGAGATAATGAACATGATTATTCCTGCTTTGATTTTGGTTTTCATTATATTTATGGATGAAGCGGAATTTGTTTCAAGCCTGTATCTTCTTCCAGTCCGAACATAATGTTCATATTTTGGACTGCGTTTCCAGTAGCGCCTTTGACAAGGTTGTCTAAAGCAGAAGAGATAACTGCGCTTTTGCCATCAGGGGACAGGCTTAAACCAATGTCTATAAAGTTTGACCCTTTGACCTTGGAAGTATCTGGAAGCTCTCCAAGAGAGAGTATTCTGACAAATTTTTCCTTTGAATAAGCCTCGTGATAGATTGCCTCTAGGCGTGAAGGCGAGGTTTTGCGAGGGAATTTCACATAGATAGTAGAGAGTATTCCACGATTGATTGGAACTAGATGAGGCACAAAAATTACCTCAGCTTTTCTGCCATAAAGCCTTGTAAGCTCCTGCTCCATCTCTGGCTGATGCCGATGCTTGAATATATTATATGGCTTAACTGATGCAGATATTTCGCAGAAAAGAAAATCCACAACCGCGCTCCTTCCTGCGCCTGAGAGACCGGATTTGGAATCAATGATGATATTTTTCGGGTCAATGAGTCTGCGCTCCATCAAGGGCTTGAGCGCGAGGATTACGCTAGTCGGGTAGCAACCCGGGTTTGCGACCAGTTGCGCTTTTCTGATTTGCTCGCGATAAATCTCTGGCAATCCATAGACAGCTTTTCGCAAGAGCGCGGGGAAGCGATGCTCTGAGTAATATCTTCTGTAGATGCCTGCTTTTCGGAATCTGAAGTCTGCGCTTAAGTCAATGATGCGGACTTTTCTTTCTAAAAGCTCTGCGGCAACTGGCTGACTTTCGGTGTGAGGAAAAGCAAGAAATGCAATCTCTGCTTTTTGCGCCAGCTGGTCATAGTCCAGCTCTGAGAGCCTTAGGTCCACGATGTTTCTGAATGCTGGGAATAGATGTCCATAGATCACTCCCTGGTTCTGCCTGCTTGTGAGCATGGTTAGCTCCACTGCTGGATGAGCGGACAGGATGCGGACCAAGTCCTGACCTGTGTATCCGGTTGCTCCAATAACTGCGACTTTGACCATTGATATTATTTTAGATTATAAAAGCTCAAAAGGCAATTTCAGGCTTAAGGCTTGATAAGCGCCTGCGACTGATGTCCTGGCATAAGGAGATTTTCTAATCAGCGTATTCTTATCGTTTGCTATACTGGAATCTAGCTCTAGCTTTTCTCTGCCCGTATTTCTTTCTCTCCACTGCGCGGTCATCTCTGGTGATAAAACCAGCTTTTTTGAGTACGAGCCGTAAATCCGGGAGCGCCTTAACCAAGGCGCGAGTGATTCCGTGCCGAATGGCGCCAGCTTGTCCGCTAATTCCTCCGCCCTGGACATTGACCTTGAAATCAAATCTCTCCTTGGTCTGGGTCAACTCCAGAGGCTGTTTAATGATCAGCTGTAAAGCCTTTCTGGTAAAATACTGCTCCATTGGTCGGTCATTGATCAGGATTTGTCCGGAGCCGGTCTTCATCCAGACCCTTGCGACTGATGTTTTTCTTCTTCCGACCGCATGAAACTCCCATTGCGAAGTCATTTCAGTCCTCCCTGAAATTTTAATGGTTCTGGTTTCTGTGCTGTATGCGGATGTTCTGGACCGGGATAAATTTTCAATTTTTTCAGGATTCTCTGCCTGGATTTATTTTTCGGAAGCATTCCCATCACAGCCAGTTTGAGAATCTCCTCTGGCTTTGTCTCTCTCATCTTCTTGGCATTTGTAGCCTTTAATCCGCTGTGCCATCCGCTCGCTCTGTAGTAAATTTTTTTGTCCCATTTCTCGCCCGTGAGCACTACTTTTTCCGCATTGATCACAACCACGAAATCCCCGGTGTCCACCCCTGGGGTCAATTGCGGCTTGTTCTTTCCAGTCAACACTTTTGCAATCTCGGTTGCAATCCTGCCCACAACTTTCCCCTGGGCATCCACAATCCACCATTTTCTCTCAATCTCTCCTGGTTTTGCTAAATAACTCTTCATTTTTTTATACCCTTACTTTAATTAGCCAATAAGCATAGCCATTTTTTCCGAAAAGTCAAACTTTTAATTAAAATCTGGATTCTGGGATTCGGAATTAACAAAATTCCCGAACTCCGCTCCTGCTCAAGGCTTAGGAATCAATTGAGGTAAATCTCTCCAGGCGCTTTGGTCTCCAAGTTGTCCCTGAGCGTTGTTTCCCCAGCATAAAATCTCGCCAGTATTTTTTAACCCGCAAGTGTAATCCAGCCCTAAGGAGACCATAGCCCAATCGCTGTCCGTGCCCACCTGGACAGGCGAGCTTTGCATAGCGTATGAGCCATCCCCAAGCTGTGCATAATCATTCCTTCCCCAGCAAAAAAGTGTTCCTGAATTTTTTATCGCACAGGTATGATAAATTCCTGCGGAGATAAATTTCCAGTCCGCGTCCAAGCCGACCTGAGAAGGACTATGCTTATCAGCAGTGTCCCCGAGCCCGAGCTGACCGTAATTATTATATCCCCAGCACCAGAGGGTTCCATTATTCTTTTTCGCACAGGTATGAGATGCTCCAGATGAAACCGCGTCCCAGTCAGTGTCCGGATTTACACGGGTCGGGACCTTGCTCGGATCGGTAGTTCCATTTCCAAGTTGTCCCCGATGATTTTTGCCCCAGCAGAAAAGCTCGGCAGAGGTCTTTTTCGCGCAGGTATGATAAGAGCCAGATGAAACCTGCGCCCAGTCAGAATTCGTTCCCACCTGAACCGGAGAATTCCTGTTCACAGTAGTCCCGTCCCCGATTTGACCATCGCTGTTCAAACCAAAGCACCAGAGTGTATTGTCATTCTTCAAGGCGCAAGAATGATAGTATCCTCCGGAGACAGAATTCCAGCTGGTGAGAGTATCAGATTGAATTGGACTAATTCTCATGATATTGGTTTGATCACCTAATTGACCGTAATTATTCAATCCAAAGCAGAAGCGCGTTCCGTTTGTCTTGAGAGCGCAGGTATGATACCAGCCAGAGGAAAACGATGCCCAGTCTGTGGATGTGCCAACCTGAGATGGAGAATTCTGGTTCAGATTGTTGCCGATCCCAAGCTGACCATAAGTGTTGCTTCCCCAGCAAAATAGAGATAAATCATTTTTAGTTGCGCAGGTATGGTTATAACCAGCTTGCACAAAAGCCCAGTTAGTGTCGGAATCAATTACAGAAGGCGTATTTTTATTTGCTCTAAGTCCAATTCCAAGCTGACTAGAAAGGTTTGAGCCGAAACAATATAATGTTCCATCTATTTTGGTCGCACAGGTATGAGATTCTCCTGCTGAGACTAATGCCCAGTCATAAAGTATGCCCACCCTGGTTGGGACATATCTTATCCCTGCATCACCTACCCCTAGCTGTCCATAATAGTTCCTTCCCCAGCAATAAAGAGCGCCGTTAGTTTTCTTTGCGCATGTATGGGCTCCACCTGCATCCACAGACTTCCAGTCCTTGCTTTTGCCCACCTGTCTGGGATTTTTCATATCTATCGTGTTCCCCAGCCCTAGTTGAGCATACTCGTTCTCTCCCCAGCACCAGAGGGTCTTGTCAGTCTTCTTCGCGCAGATGTGATTCCATCCAGAGGAAACCGATGCCCAATCTGTTTCATTATTCACCTTTGCAGGCTTATTCTTTCCGACCGTGGCTCCCCAGCACCATAAGGTTTTGTCTTTTTTCCTTGCGCAGGTATGCGCGCCGCCAGCAGAGATGGAGACCCAGTCCTTTGAATTTCCAATCCTTGTCGGACTATACCTGTCCTCAAAAGTGCCGTCCCCGAGCTGGCTCTTGCTATTGTCTCCCCAGCAGAAGATAGCGCCACTGGTCTTCTTCGCGCAGGTATGATACTGTCCAGCAGAGACCGATGCCCAATCCATATCCGAATTTAGCTGAGCTGGATAATTCCTGTCCACGCCAGTGCCATCTCCGAGTTGACCACGATCATTAGCTCCCCAGCAGAAAAGCTCATTATTCGCGTTCTTCGCACAGGTATGATAGCCGCCTGCGGAAATAGAGACCCAGTTCTGGCTTGAGCCTATCTGGGTCGGGCTTAATTTTTCAGCTGTTGTGCCATCTCCGAGTTGACCATAATCGTTTTCTCCCCAGCACCAGAGGGTTCCGTTCTCTGCAATAGCGCAGGTGTGCTCTGCACCAGATGATACTTTTGACCAGCCACCAGTTGTTGCATAGCTTTCTCCAGCTAAAAACGCCTCAGCCTGCTCACTAGCAATTGTCCCATCTTTTTCTCTGCCCATGCATCCAGCAAGCAGAACTAAAGCCGCTCCAAAAACAAAGCTAAATTTGAAACAGATTGTTTTGGTCATTTTATTTAATTATAACTCTTTTGCGCTTTATCGCCAGTGTATTCCATTTCAATTTTTTTCCCGTTATTTAATCCCGGAAAGTCAGGTTTGAATGAGTATAAAATTCTGCTAGACTCATCAAAAAGGGGTTATTGTTGAGTCAAAAACAGTCAGGTTTTTTTAGAAACGCTTTCGGGTTTTTGCTTTTTGGAATAGGGCTTTGCCTGATTCTATGGTCTGGAGCTGGCTGGCTGGAATTCATGCCTCAGGCTAAAAACCAGAGCCTGGACAAGCTGGAATATCTTGGATTCCTGATTGAGACATCATTCTATTATTCCCTTGCGGGTGTTATTGCGTTCCTGGTTATAGCTCTAGTTGTTTTGCTTCTTTTCTCATTGAGGGCATCCTGGCGCAAGATTTTTACGCAATGGAGCGATCCGCTTGCGGTGGGTCTGGTTTTAGCTCAGGAGCTTTTTTACACTAGGCTTGGAGAGAATCTGCTTGCCCCGGATTTAACTTTGTCGCAAATCATCCGCGCCAATGTTTTCTGGGCTTTATACTCCTTTATGTTTTTCATTATGTTTCTGGTTCTGGTCTGGGCGATAAAAAAACGATGGCAGGCACGAAGACTTAGCCAGATGTTCTGGATTATGAAATGGCTTTATTTCACGGGCGTTGTCGTATTTTTTCTTATTGTGCTTTCATATCCTGTTTTCCGTCCCTGGCGCTGGCTTCTAAAGCCTTATCAAGCAGATACTGTCTCTGCGCAGATAGAGCGTACAAATGTTCTGATTATCACGATTGATGCGCTTCGTCCAGACCATCTTTCAGCATACGGGTATAGCGGAATTAAGACTTCTGCTATTGACAGTCTTGCAGAGGAGGGTGTTCTTTTTGAAAAAGCCTATTCCGCATCTAACTGGACTTTTGCCTCGTTGATGTCTTTTGTGAGTTCGCATTATCCAGACGCGGTCTATGCCTGCGAGCCAGTTCTAACCGGCATTGAGCCTGATTATTCAGCCCGAGTAAAAGACCCCCTCAACCCTGAATATGTAGAAAAAATAATGGCGGAGCTAGACACGCAGAGCATAACCATTGCTGAGGTTCTTAAGGCATATGACTATAAAACTGGCGCAATTTTCTCTAACTGGTTTGGCGCGCTATTCCTGTATGTGGCTCAGGGTTTTGACACATTTTCAGCGCCAGCGAAGCTGATCAGCTGGCTCAGCCCAACCAGGCGTCTTATCCTTTATCACATCAATCCACCCACATTGTTTCTGGTGGCTGGAAAAATTTATGGTGCTTATCTTCATCAGCAGTTTGAATTTGACCCGCATAGCGCAACCTATCTTAACCAGCAGGCAAAAAAGTTCCTGACTAAAAATCCCAATAAAAAATTTTTGCTCTGGCTACATTACCTGGAGCCTCATTCTCCTTACGGAGACCCATGGCTTCCGCCTCCTGAGCCTCTGCCCGGTTATCACGGGTTTCTTAAACCTGGATTTAGCGATAGCTATCTGGTGGCTTCCGGAGAACTCTCTCTAACTGAAGAGGATGTTCAATACCTGAAATATCTTTATGATTATGACCTCAGTGCCCTGGATAAAGAATTGGGCAACCTGTTTGACTTTTTGAAAAAACATCATCTATGGGACAACACCATCATTATATTAACCGCAGACCACGGCGAGCAATTTCTTGAGCACGGTCTTCTGGGGCATGGCTTTAATTTTTACGAAGAGGAAATCAGAGTGCCTCTTATAATTAAACCAGCTGGAGACTATTCTCCGCGCAGAGTCTCAGACCCGGTCTCACTTGTGGACCTTGGCCCAACAATTTTGGATTTACTGGAAATAAAACCACCAAACGATTTTCTCGGCAATAGCTTTAAAAATCTTATGCTGGGCAAGCCTGAGACAAAAGAGAGAATAGTCTATACTGCTTGCTCAGGCATAGGACCAAAATCTTCAGCTATGGTGCAGGGAGATTACAAGCTGATCTACCGGATTATGCCTGATTCTGGCGCTGAAAAAATAGAGCTTTACAATAATCTACTAGACCCTTTGAATCAAAACAACCTCGCTTCAAGCCTTCCAGAACTATCTGAACAGATGACTGCTCGCATCAAAAGCCTGATTCAACAAAACCGCAATCTCAGCGCAAAATCCTCATCCAGTAAACGGAATCTAAAACTCAGACCCGAAGATATGGATGAGCTTCGCGCTCTGGGATATGTTAAGTAAAAATTTTGCTTAATGTGCCAATGGGGTCAGGTCTTTACTTTTAACTTTACCAGGGATCAAAAGGTAATGGCGACTCCCCCTTCCCTATTGGCTCTTTGCCAACTCCCGGTTTCCAATTAGATTTTTAGTCCACGGCTAAAATTTTTCTGCCAATCTGCAATAACCTTCTCAAACTCCGCAACGACCTCTGGATAAAGCTCTTTAACATTGTAAGATTCATTCGGGTCGTTCTGAAGGTCAAACAGCCAGGGACCTTGATTCAATCCCAGAGGTGGATATTGAACAAAATGACGAAGCTGATACTTCCATCTACCGCTTCGCACTGCCTGAAGCTCCTTGCCCTGATAAAAATAAAGATAGTTATGCGGGGTTTGGCTCTCCTTACCAGTGAGAAGGGGCATAAGATTCTTGCCGTCAATTATCCGGTCTCTGGGCAAATCCACACCTGCAAGCGCAAGGCTGGTTGTGAACAGGTCAATATTCATTGCTATCTGGTCTGATGTTTGCCCCGCGGGAATTTTTCCCTCCCAGCTCGCTATAAACGGCACAGCCATTCCTCCATCAAAGGTCTCGTTCTTTCTGCCACGATGATAGCCAGGATTGCCAGTCCACCAGGGACCATTGTCGCTTGTGAAAATAATCAAGGTGTTTTTCAGAAGACCTAGCTCAGAAAGCAGTGCTACTATTTTGCCCGTGCTCCAATCAATTTCCTCTACGCAATCTCCGTAAATGCCAGCTTTTGATTTTCCCCGAAATTCCGGAGAGGCGTGGAGCGGCTCGTGGGGGAAGGTGTGTGCGAGGTATAGGAAAAAAGGCTTATTTTGATTTTGCTTGATGAACCAGAGGGCTTCTTCTGTGTATTTTTGAGTTAGGAGGTCTTGATTGCAGGGGCTTTTTTCAATTATCTCGCGGTTGCGCCAGAGCGGGAGCGGAGTCATATCATTGCTGTAAAGCAGACCCAGATAATGTTCAAAGCCCCGGTCATTGGGAAGAGAACCAGGGATGTCTCCAAGATGCCATTTGCCGATGCAACAGGTTGCGTATCCAGCTGTTTTCAAAAGGTCCGCAACAGTAAGCTCATCTTTTGGAAGAGCAAGTGCGGAGCCAGACAGAGCAAGCCTTGCATTGACAATAGCTCCAAGACCTCGGGTCGGAAACAAAACCTGAGTCACGCCGGTTCTCTTTGGATACCTTCCTGTCAAAAGACCAGCCCTGCTCGGAGAGCAGACCGGAGCAGATGCGTAAAAGTTGGTTAATTTGACCCCGGTTTCTGCGAGCCGGTCTATATTTGGAGTCCGGATGACCGTGTCCCCAAAACAGCCGATGTCGCCGTAGCCTAAATCATCGCATAGAATAATAATGATATTGGGCTTATTCGCGCTCGCTTGAATCAACTGACCCGCAAAGCCATCTCTTGCCAGCGCCATCCCTGCTCCTGCAATTAAACTTCCCTTTATAAATTCTCTCCGTTTCATTTTTTCCTCCTGTCTCTCTACTTTATTTTTACTCCAGTTCAATTCCGATTGTCAAAACCAATCCTTTTTGACTTTAATTTTCTCCTGAAGCTATAATTATGGCGCACGAGAATAAAACCGGGAGGAATGATGAAAATTATTAAAATAGCTATGGCTCTGGGTATAGCAGGGATTTTTCTGTCTGGAAATTCAGCGCCAGTAGAAATTGATTGCAATTCTCCAGTGGTGACAAAATCTGGTCTGGTAGCAGGCAAAAAAGAGGATAACGCAGATGTTTGCGTCTGGAAAGGGATTCCGTTTGCGGCTCCTCCGGTTGGGGAGTTGAGATGGAGAGCGCCTCAGCCTATGCCGAAATGGGAGGGGGTTCGCGAGGCAAAAGAGTTCGGGCATCGCTGTATGCAAAAGGGTATTTTCAAGCTAGAGGTTGCCACTTCTAAAGAAGGGATGAGCGAGGACTGCCTGTATTTGAATGTCTGGAGACCCAAAAGCCAAGAGGGACTGCGTCCCATTCCGGTGATGTTCTGGATTCACGGCGGAGGGTACACAGGAGGCTCTGCGAATACGCCTATGTACTGGGGAGACAGACTTGCTGAGCAGGGGAATGTGGTGGTAGTGAGCACCAATTACCGTCTGAATGTCTTTGGATTTTTCTCAAGTCCGGCTCTGGCAGAGGAGGACCATAATAAAAGCGTTGGGAATTATGCGATTCTGGATTTGATAGCGGCGTTAAAGTGGGTTCATGATAACATCAGCAATTTTGGAGGTGACCCGAATAATGTCACGATTTTTGGAGAATCTGCAGGAGGATTCGCTGTTTGCACTTTGCTGGCAACTCCGCTTGGAAAAGGTCTGTTTCATAAAGCTATACTTGAGAGCGGGGGATGCACTGCAAGCGAGAGTTTGGAGCAGGGATATGAGCACGGAAAGGAGATTGCGCGAAACTTAGGGTGTGATGAAAAAGACCTGAAATGTCTGCGCGCGATCCCGGCAAAGACGCTTTTGGAAAAAGGCTCTGGAGGGATGATGCAAAGAGGAAGCGTGCCTCATCACGATGGTTATGTTTTAAAAGACACACCGCTTTCAATGATTGAGGCAGGAAATTATAACAGAGTTCCGTTTATGGCTGGCAGTTGCAGGGATGAATTCGGAAACACATTAAGGCTGATGAAAAGGTTTAAGAAGATTCAACCGGAAAACTATGAGCAGGGATTGATTGATGAATTCAATGTTCCACCTGAAGACGCTAAAAAACTGGTTCAGTTATATCCGCTCTCGGAATTTCACAATCGTCCTGTTGAGGCTTATGGAAGGATGTTCGGAGCAGATGCGTCTCTCGGATGTCCAACTTATCTTGGGCTTTTAGCAGTGTCAAAGCAACAGCAAGACACATATCATTACCGGTTTGACTATGATGAAATGGCTCTTGGAAAATACTTTGGCGCCGCGCATTCGTTTGAAATACCTTTTATCTTTGACGCGTTTGACAGGATGCCAATGAATTTATTATACACACGCAAAAACACTGCGCAGGCAAAAGCGCTTGGGAAAATCATTCAAGCATACTGGGTCAATTTCGCTAAAACCGGAAACCCGAATGGAGAAGGCTTGCCTTTTTGGTCCCCGTTCAGAGCGGATTCTCAACAAACCCAGATTCTTGACCGCGAAATCAAAACCGAGGCTGGAACTTTTAAAGAGCGCTGTGAATTCCTGAATGATTACACAACAAAACATAAATTAGATATGGACATTATAAGGTCTAAGAAAAATTAAGTGGAACCTCAAGGGTTCTGGAATAGGTTCCAGGCTCTCTCAATTTTTTTGCCAGAGATATTTTTTGTTTTTTTATTAAATTGGTTCAATTTTTTTGTTTTCGTCAAATCCAGGTCTATCACTATAATCAGCTTTTCCTTCCAGGCATCCCCGAACATCTGTTTGCGCCTCTGGAGCAAGAAAAGCATTTGCGAGGGGCTCAAGCTTAACCTGACAAAGCTGACTGGCTTGGGTTCAAGAAGGAGAAATGGGAGTTAGCTGATTTAAGCCGAGAGCTGTGCCAGGCTGGATTTGTGGTTTATTCCATTTCCGCGAGACGCAAAAATCTGGTCAAGCCCCGAAAGCACTTTGAGAATGGCTATCTTCTGATAAAGCTCTTGTAGTTCTCCTTGGTGACCGGCTGGTAAGGGACCCAGATGATGCTGTCTTTGACTTTGGGATTGGGCTTGCCGAGCGCCATCAGGTAGGCGGCGTTCATTCCTTCCTCTGCCTGTCCTTTGGGGTCCTGAAACACGGTGCAATCCAGCTCTCCCCTGTCCATTGCCGAGAGCGCATCATCTGTGCCATCCACTCCGCAGACCTTTATCTGACCAAGTTTGCCCGCGGCTTTGATTGCGAGAATTGCTCCAAGCGCCATTTCATCATTGCAGGATGCCACGCCGTCAATCTTCATTCCAGATGCGAGCCAGTTCTCCATCAAGGTCTTGCCCTCATCTCGCTTCCAGTTTCCTGCCTGCTCCGCAAGAATTTTTATATCAGGATATTTCTCCGCAATGACCTGTTTGATGCCAGCGGCGCGATTGCGAGATGCCTCGTGCGCAAGCTCTCCAAGCATAATCACAATGTTTCCCTTGCCTCCCATTAGTCTGCCCAGTTCTGTCATCTCGTAAATTCCCGCATCAATAGACCTGGAGCCTACATAGATTACTCCTGGTGGAAGATTTTCCACCTGACGGTTTAAATATACCAGAGGCACCTTTGCGCTGGTTGCCATTCTGGTTATTGGCTCAACCGCAGAAGCATCCGGAGGCATAACCACAAGCGCATTCACTTTTTTTGCCAAAAAATTCTCCACCTGACCGGTTTGGATTGCAGGGTCGTTCTTTGAGTCAACAATGGTAAGCTCCACATCTGGATGCGCGTTTCCCCATTTAATTATTTCCTCACGCACATAAGTGAGCCAGGCATCATCAAAAAGCGCCATACACACACCGATCTTGAGCTTTTTCTCATTTTTGCATCCGGGCAAAAATAGGCTTGCAATTACGAGCGCTATCAGAAGCAATTTTTTCATTTTAAGCCTCCTATCAAACTTTAGTAGTCCCATCTGATACTGCCATTAAGAGCTTCTCCGCAACAATTTTTTTATCCGCAGTCAGCTTGCTCACGCATTATGGTCTCTCCGAAGTTTTTTATGCAGTATTTTTTTATCTCTGTCAAGTTGTAAGATAAGTCAGAAAATCATTCTTTAATTTTCTTCAGAGCCTTTTAGCGCAAGCTGAAATTCCAGATGCAATTATCAGAGAGGATTTTCCCATCTGGAGTTAATGCAGTGGCTTTTATCTCATTTTCGCCTGGTTTTAGCACTGCGTATGCTGTATAGATACTAAAACCTTTTGCGCTCATTTTTTTCTCTTTGCCGTTCACTATGAGCTTGACAGGACCTGAGTTGCAATAGACCTTAACCTGCACAATGGGAACTCGTCGGTTGGTGTAGCGCTTATTGGTGATATGAATCATTGGCTCAGGGTTCCAGTTTGCTTTGTAAAAATAAAATGCGTCTTTCTTGGTCTTCCTGTCAAATGTGACCATTCCTTTGTCATTGATATTGGGTCTGTCTCCCTCATTGCGCTTGACCACGCTGAAGTCAAACATATTCCAGAGAAAGCTCGCCCAGAAGTATTTTCGCTCTGATATCATCTTCCACATTCTCTCGTGCACATACGCCTGATAATTCTCCGGATGCCAGTGCCCGGTTGTGACCACTGGATAATTAAAGTCCGAGTGCTGATTAACGCTTGCGCCTGCACCATACTCGCTCATACACAAACGGCGTTGCGGATGATTCTTATGCTGAGCATCTGCCCAGGGACCAAAGCCCTGAACCAGACCATAATACCAGCCCCAGTACTGATTCCAGCAGGTTAAGTCAGTCACATCGTTTAGCGGTCCTTCAAGCATAGTCGCAACAGTTGTCAGCCGTGTGGGGTCCTCCTGATGCGCGAGCGCATTCAACTCTTTAAGCAAAGGAACAGGGTCTCCAGGAGGAGCAAGCTCATTGAATAAGCTCCAGAAAAGGATTGACGGATGATTATAATTTTGCCGGATGAGTTCAACCATCTGCTGTTTCAAGTTTTCCTGAAAATTCTTTGAGTTAAGGAAAATCCCTGTCTTGTCCCCGGTTTTGCCAATAAAAGGCAGTTCTGCCCAGACAACAATCCCGAGCCGGTCGCAGATGCTATAAACTAAATCCGCGTGCGGATAGTGAGCAAGCCTGACTGCGTTTACTCCCATTTCTCTCATCAAAGCAAAATCTTCCTCGTGGTCCGCAGGGGATAATGCATTGGCTTTTCCTTCACGGTCTTGATGCCGGTTTACGCCGTGAAGATTATAAGGCTTGCCATTCAGAAAAAATCCCTGCTCCGCATCAACCCGGAAATATCTCAAGCCAAGAGGCTGTTCAACTACATCAATCACTTTACCAGAAGAAATAAGCTGGGTCTGCACCGTGTAAAGATAAGGGTCAGATACACCATTCCATAGATGAGGTTTATCCAGTCTGAAAGAGCTTTTTGCTTCAAGCCATTGTCCGTTTGGCTTAAGTTCTGCATCAACAGCTTTCACCCTTGCGTCAGTCGCGTCCAGAATAATGAAACGGATGCTTAAGCCTTGCGGGTTCTCTGCTGAAACTCTGGCAAGGAACTCAAGCTCTGCAAAATCTTCAGTGACATCTTTCTGTGTAAGATAAACTCCGGGAGAAGCAAAATCAGTGACCGCAATACAATTTTTTGCGGTTTCAATAAGATACACACTCCGGTAGATGCCTCCATAAAAATTGTAGTCGCAATACAGGGGCATAATCTCCCGGTCAAAGGAATTATCAACCTTGACCTCAATCAGGTTTTTGCCTGGTTTTAAAAGATTTGTGACCTCAAAAGCAAACGCTGTGTATCCTCCCCGATGCGAGCCTGCCTCTTTTCCATTAACCCAGACCCAGGACTTGATGTTTGCGGCTTCAAAACGCAAAAAGTAGCGCTTGTCAGGATTCGGATAAATTTCAAGCTCCTTCTGATATAAGCCCACACCCATTCTATACTTATCATCCCCATCAAGGGTATCCTCTGTGTTCCAGGAATGTGGCAGATTGATCTCCTGCCAAGCTCCGGGCGCTCCATTATCAATCAGCGCAAATCTCCATCCCTGATCAATGTTGCGAACCACACGGGGAAAATTCTCAGATTGAGCCCCGGCAAGACCTGCGATAAAAAAAGCCATCAAGCTGAACATTAACAGAGCCATAACCCTAAAACAATTTATCCTCCGGCTCATTTCATCCTCCTGAAAAAAGTTATTCCCGGTAAAAATTTTCCTATAATCATTCTGGATAATCAATCTTAAAAACCTAGCTTTTTTGTGCTCAAGATATTTATTTTTTAGCCCCAAGATATTGCTCCAGTATTTTCCGCTTCTGGATTTTACCGGTCGCGGTTTTGGGAATGGGCTCTTTGCGCTCATTTTATTTACGAACAATCTCTGCGCGGATATTCTGGATTGAGTCTCTTAAAGGAGGCAGGTCATTGATCACGATGTCCCAGACACGCTCCAGCCTTATGCCCAGATAATCATGAGTGAGCACATTCCGTAAGCCAGCGATGTGCCGCCAGGGGACTTCCGGATGGGCTAGTTTGACCTGTTCTGAAAGCCTCTGACTGGATTCCGCCAGGGTCTGAAGCTCCCGCAGAACCGCGCTTTGAGTTTTTCTGTCCGCGAAGAAAGCGTCTTTGCCTTGTTCTGTGAACTTGCTGATCCAATCAATGCATTCCAGAATGTGGTTGAGGTAAATGAGGTCGCTTTTCATAAAGGAATAGCTTCTTTCAGTATCTGTTCCCGAAGCGGTTGATAAAGCCCTTCCGGCTCAACCACATCCACCCTCCGGCGCAAGAGCTGTTCCAGGTCAGCGACCAATCCGCCCGGAAACCAGGGCGTGGTAGGTCCCGTGACCTCAATCAGAAAATCCACATCGCTTTTTTCGTCAGCTTCTCCACGCGCCACTGAGCCGAAAACACGGATGCTTCTTACGCCATGCTTTCTGGCAATGCGCAAAATTTCTTCCCGCTTCGCTTTAAGAATTTCCTCAATGCCCATTTCTCGGTTCCCGAATAACTATTCTAAATCATTACTCAGAGGGATGCAATCAGCAATTACAATTTAACAAGCTCATTGGTCGCGGAGTTGTTTATTTTTTAGCCCCAAGATATTGCTCCAGTATCTTTCGCTTCTGGATTTTACCGGTCGCGGTTTTGGGAAGGGAATCCCGGAAAAACACCTGACGCGGACATTTGTATTTAGCGAGCCTGTCCTGGCAGTATGCAATTATCTCCTGCTCAGTTATACTCATCCCTGGCTTTGTCACAATAAATGCTCCTACTTCCTCACCCCAAACCTTGTCTGGAATTCCCACCACCGCGGCGTCCAGAACCGCAGGATGCTTATACAAGACCTCCTCTATCTCCTTGGGATAAATGTTCTCCCCGCCTCTAATGATCATTTCTTTTTTTCTGCCAACAATAAAAAAGTATCCATCAGGGTCCTGATAACCAAGGTCTCCTGTATGAAGCCATCCGCGCCTCAGGGTCTCTTCAGTTGCCTTTGGATTCCGATAATACTCCTTCATCACATTCTCTCCCCGAACCAGAATCTCGCCCACTTCTCCTTGCTTAACCTCCTGGTCCTTGTCATCAACTATCTTCATCTCCTGCCCCTTGAGCGGGATACCAATAGAGCCTATTTTGCGCTTGCCACCAAGAGGATTGATAGAGCTTGCGCAGGTGCCTTCAGATAAACCGTATCCTTCCAGAATGTATGCCTTGTATTTTCGTTCAAAGGTTTCAAACACCTCCACAGGCATAGGCGCGGCTCCGCAGATGCAAAAGCGAAGCCTGGACAGGTCGTATTGTTCGGCGTCGGGCAGGCTATTGAGAATGGCATATACCGTGGGCACGCCTGAAAATGCAGTTGCCTGATAACGCGCAAGCCTTGCGAGAAAGTCTTTAGGAGAAAAGCCTTTGGTTAAAATCATACTTGCGCCAGCATAAAGTGGTCCAAGCACGGTAACCAGTTGCCCGTTCACATGAAACAGCGGAAGTATGCACATAAACCTGTCCGCCTCAGTCATCTGCGCGGCTTCCGCAATTTGTTGAGCATTGACAAAATAATTCTTATTCGTAAGAACCGCTCCTTTGGGAAAGCCTGTTGTGCCTGAGGTATAAATAATGCCTGCAACATCTTCCTCGGTTATATCGCGTTCAATTGGTTTAGCTGGATTATATAATTCAGAAAAAGCCGTGGTTCCTGGAGGCGCCTGGTCCACAACAACTATCTCCTTCAGATTCGGGCAGTTGGGTTTGATTTTGGAAACCATTTCCAGATAGTCTGGCTGGGTGATGAGCAGTTTAGCTTCAGAATTATCAATAATATATTGCGCTTCCTCAGTCTTGAACTGCGTGTTTATAGGCACAAGCACCGTGCCTGAAAAAGCGCATCCGAACATTGCGTAAATAAACTCAGGTCTATTCTGTAGCCAGATGCAGACCTTGTCATCCTTGTTTAAACCTTTGCCAGCAAGACTCGCCCCTATCTTTCTCGCCCTGTCCAGCAATAGAGAATAGCTGACCTCTTCATTCTCCCAGAACATAAAGGTCTTATTCTTGAGTTTAGATTCACGCTCCGTTAACAAATCCTTGACAGTCCTAAGCATCTTCATTCCTCCTTTAATAAAATTTGGCTCTTCTAGCCAGCTTTCTTATTAAGCCAAGATTTAAAAGCTAAGTCAAACGCAGACTCGGTTCGTTTTGTGCTAATAATGGCAACATCTAAAAAGCTTTAAGAAAAATAGCTATCAAGCCATCTGCATAAAGAATTACTATCACGCTTTTCTCAAGGTAGCCACGCGCAATGAGTGATATCTAAAAAGCACTGACATTTTTTGTCAGTAGATGACAAAAATTATAACATTTGCTTATATATCATCTTCGGAGATTTTTATAACATATTGATTTTAATAGATAATTGATTAAGACAGGAAATGGTATGGAGATTGCTATTATTAGCTTTTGGAGGTTTAGGGAAATGGGGAAAAAAGGATTTACCTTAATAGAGTTGATGATTGTGGTCGCTATCATTGGCATTCTTGCGGCTATAGCCATCCCGAACTTTCTGAATTTCCGTGGTAAGGCTGTTCAGGCTGAGGCAAAGGTTAACCTGGGAGGTATTTTTGTTTGTCAGGAGAGCTATTTTTCTGAATATAATACATACGGCGGAGGGGATGACGCTTTTGTGCTGATCCAATTTATTCCAATAAGCGGAAAGAACCGATATACCTATCTGCTAGATACAGATGAGCTGACAGGTTCAATTCCGGTTAATCCAAAACCCACTCCTCCTCCAGTGACCAAGTTGGGCTTTACAGCTATTGCAGTTGCCAATATTGACAATGACCCTTTTATTGATTTCTGGATGGTGAATGATAAAAGGGACATACTCAATAATGTTGTAGATGCGAGCGGGAACATAACAGGAAACGGCTCTGATTTAAGACAAAAATAAAAAAATCGCTTACTTTCCCTCTTATCCTGAACAGGTGTCTCATTTCTCAAGAATTGAGTAGAGCTCCAGCCGGGCAGATTCCTGAAGATTTTGAGAGGGGTCGGATTTGAACCATGAATAATTTAGCTGGTAATCAATCTCTCTTCCAGTGTCCATATCAAAAAACACCTTGCCGTTAAACCGATAATCCAGCTTGAGCTCTGAGCCAGGGATTGACTGACATGACCCGTTAATCAGAATTTTTGCGCATCTATAATACTTGCGATAAACAAGAATTTTTTCTAACTGATAAATAACCGAGCAATTTGCAGGAGCGCTTTTTCCAAAAAAATCAAACTCCAGCCGGTCTTCGTATTTCCAGCTATTTCCTGCTGAAACCGGATGGTCTGGAAACACAATTAAGCCCAGATAGTATCTATGCCCCTTGGGATAACGGTTAACCTTGTCAATCCTTCCTAAACGGTCCATAATTTTCTCCACGCGAATCTCTGGTTCAGGCAAGCCAAGCTCCGCAAGCTCAAAATCACTCCCCTGATATTTCTGGACCCATTCCTGAAGCACATATTTGTCCTCTTTGGTTCTGTTTAATTGCCAATTGCGCGTAAACTGAAGATGAATATCTCTGGTCTCGGCTTTCCGCGTAAGCGTGCCCTCAAGGTATGTGTTATAGCTAACAGGTTTTCCTGACGGAAGATAAAATAACTGAACCCCGTTTTTCCCTGATACAGATATAGCAAGGATTATAAAAATAACCCCGCACAGGATTTTCAAGCGCAAGCTCTTCATACGAGCTCAAGGTAATCCTGCATTGAATAAAGCCCAGGAGGCTTTCCCATCAGCCATCTTCCAGCCCGAAGCGCTCCTTTTGCAAAGGTCGCGCGAGAAGACACCCGATGCGTGAGCTCTATTCTCTCACCCTCTCCAGCAAAAATCGCAGTATGCTCTCCAACAATATCCCCTCCGCGTATGGTTTGAATGCCAATCTGTTTATCCGGTCTTGCCCCAATCATCCCCTGGCGATGATAGCAGGCAACCTCTTTCAAATCCCAGCCTCTTCCCTCTGCAAGCGCCTCTGCCAGCTTAAGAGCGGTTCCGCTCGGAGCGTCTTTTTTCTGCCTGTGATGCGCCTCAATCACCTCAAGGTCGTAGCCAGCTCCCAGGATTTTCGCGCTTTGCCTCGCAAGATAGAATAGCAGATTAACCCCCAGGCTCATATTAGGAGAAACAAGGATAGCGATTTTCTCAGATGCCTTTTTTATCTCCTGCATCTGTTTTTCAGAAAAACCAGTGGTGCCAATCACCATTCTGGTTCCATATTTTACCGCAATTTGCAGATGTTCAATGGTCGGCTCCGGAAAAGTGAATTCTATCAAAAGCTCTGCCAGCTTGATTCCAGCTTCGGCATCGGAACCAATCTTCATCTTAAGCTCTTTCAATCCAGCAGAGATTCCAGCGTCAGTGCCGATTTCTGGATGGCTAGCTTTTTCAAACGCGGATACAAGCTGAAATTCTGAAAATTCCGCCACTGCGCGGATGAGTTCCTTTCCCATCCTCCCGCAAGCCCCGCTAATCGCAACCCTGATCTTACTCTCAGTCAATCAGTCCCACCTCCCTCATCGCTGATTCTACCAGGGGCTGAAACTTCTTGTTCAAGACCGTGAGCGGAAGCCTGATCTCATCACTGATCAACCCCATCCTGTGCACTGCCCATTTAACTGGAATCGGATTAGTCTCCAGATAAAGCACCCGGTTCAAGATATGTAGCTTATTATGTATCTCCATTGCTTTTTCCTTCCTGCCAGCTTTCCATGCCTGCCATAGTTGAGCCAATAGCTTCGGAGCTATGTTGCTGACAACGCATATACCTCCCGAAGCGCCGATGCTGAGCATTGGAAGGAGAAGGCTGTCGTCTCCAGCAAAAATTTTTATCCTGCCTTTGGTCAGATACAAAGTCTCAGCAGTTTGAGTCAGATTCCCGGAGGCGTCCTTCAAACCCACGATGTTGTCAATCTCCATCAGACGCGCTACCGTCTCAGGCGTCATATTCACACCGGTCCGGCTCGGAACATTATACACGATCATAGGAAGGCTGGTCTTTTTAGCAATAGCTTTGAAATGCTGATACAAGCCCTCCTGGGTAGGACGATTGTAATAAGGAGTGATCAACAGACATCCATCCGCGCCTGCTTTTTCAGCGTGCACAGTGAGGTCAATCGCCTCCTGCGTGGAATTTGAACCTGTTCCTGCAATCACCTTCACTCTTTTCTTGGCTTCATCAATCACTATGTCTGTTACCAGTCTATGCTCCGGATGCGTGAGCGTCGCGCTTTCTCCTGTGGTTCCAGAAGGAACTATAGCATTGATGTTGTTTTTTATCTGAAACTGAACCAGCTTTCGCAAACTCTTCTCGTCAATCTTTCCGCCCTGAAACGGCGTGACTAGAGCAGTCATCATCCCTTCAAACATTTAAATCTTCTCCCTTTATTAAAAGTTTTTATTCAGCTACTTCCACGCGGTTTCTTCCGTTGCGCTTTGCCTTGTAAAGCGCATTGTCCGCCAGCCGGATCAAGTCGTCAACAGAATTCACCCCCGGATGGGGATAACACGCTACCCCAAGACTGATAGTGGTCTTAATTTTATGACCTTTTTCAATTAACACGAAATCCTCTACACGCTTCCGGTATCTCTCAGCAACCACGAGCGCGCCTTTCAAATCAGTCTCCGGCATCAACAGCGCAAATTCCTCTCCACCATATCTTCCCACTACATCGTTTACCCGGAGGTTCTCCTGCAAAATCTGGGCGATCTCATACAGAACACGGTCGCCCATTAAATGACCGTAGCTATCGTTGCAGTTCTTGAAATGGTCCAGGTCTATCATCAGGAACGCGAATTTCGCCTGGTATCGCTGAGAGCGCTGGAACTCCAGCTCCAACAGCTCCATAAAATACCTCCGGTTATACAGCTTTGTCAAGCCGTCAGTATTGGATAATTCCTCCAGCCTTCGGTTGGTCGCTTTTAGCTCTTCCTGGAGCATTTTAATTTTATAATGAACCTTAACACGCGCGATCATCTCTCCTGGATCAAACGGCTTTGTGATATAGTCAGAGGCGCCTTGCTCCAGCGCCTTAACCTTCAGCTTCACATCCTCTGCCCCGGTCACCATAATAACTGGAATATCGTTAAACTCTGGTCTCGCTCTCTTCATACTCAAAAACTTGAACCCATCTATCCCAGGCATCATAACATCGCAAAGAACCAGGTCTATCTCCTTGTTAAGCAGAATCTTAAACCCCTCAATGCCGTCAGAAGCCTCGTAATACAGATCAAACAGATTCGCCTGGTTAAGAATCTGCTTAACCTCGTTCTGAGCCTTCCGGTCATCGTCTATGATTAAAACAGCCTTTGCCATATTACTCTTCAGCAGTCCTACTTTATCACCCGCAACAAATTCCTGAAATTCTCCTCCAAATCCGGCAGTAGATATAGATACTTTACCCCCACCAGATACCTGCAGTCTTCTATCTCAGGGTCTGAAGGCTTAGACCAGACCACCTCAGCTGGTATAACCGAGAAGCCTCGTGTGCCCGGGAGTTTCACAATAATCCCAACCGTGTTCCCTGCAGATAATTCCACTGGCGAAAATAAACAAGCGCCGGACAGAGAAAAATCGTTCGCACGAGCCTCAAATACCTTATAATCCCCGATGCAGGTCAGCTTCAACGGATATTTTACCCTAGAATGTCCTCTCTGCTCAGTCCCTTGAGACATATTTTATTATATTTTACCTGAATGATATCCTCCAGTCAACCAGACAGCAAATTTGATAAACCTAAATTTGAATGCGCTCCCTTAATATATCTATTTAACAGATTGACAGGAAAAAAATATAGATGTAAATTTGATTGAAGAATAAAAAAACAGAAAGGGGTTCAGATGAAAAAATTAGCGTGGTTTTCAAGAAGTTCCGTGATTGTTTTTTTGATTTTACTCTCTTTGAAGGCTTATGCGGAGCGGGATTGTTCCGCGGAGGTTATGACAACTGAGGGAGCGGTAAAGGGATTTGAAGAACAGGGATATGGGGTTTGCGCCTGGAAGGGCATTCCTTATGCGGCTCCGCCTGTAGGTAATTTACGCTGGAAGAAAACTCAACCTCCTTTGCCAAGAAGCGCTGTTCTGGAAGCCACTCAGGTTGGTATGTCCTGTCCTCAAAAAGAGGAGATTACTTCTGGAGGTAAGTCAATAGGTTTTAGCGAGGATTGTTTGTTTTTGAACATCTGGTCTCCGAAAAATCAGGACAACGGGAAGTTATCTCCGGTTATGGTTTATTTCCACGGCGGGGGATTTCAGCAGGGTTCTGGCGGATATACGATGTATGATGGCAACTATCTCGCTGGTCAAAAGGATGTGGTTCTGGTCACTGTGAATTACCGGATTGGAGCTTTGGGATTTCTGGCATTACCGGAATTGAGACAAGAGGACCCAGATGGCTCAACCGGGAATTACGGTATATTAGACCAGATTCAGGCTTTGAAATGGCTAAAGGCGAATATTAAGAACTTTGGAGGAGACCCGAACAGGATTATGATTTTTGGGCAGTCCGCAGGCGGGATGAGCGTTTGTGTTCTTATGGTTTCTCCTCTTTCTGAAGGCTTGTTTGAACGAGCAGTTAGTATGAGCGGTCCGTGCGAATTGTTTTTCACGATGGAGGAGGGATTTGAGCAGGGCAAGGAATTTGCCGAGAGAGTTGGATGCTCTGGAGACAGGGTTCTTGATTGCTTAAGGTCAAAGCCTGCGGATGCTCTGGTGGTCAAATCCGGGAACCGCTTGCTCAATTTAGGTGTAACTTATGCCCCGCATATTGACGGATATGTTCTTCCGGATTTTCCTATTAAGCTGATCAAGCAAGGGAAATATCATCGGGTGCCATTTATGGTTGGCAACACGAAAGAGGAGCTTCGGCTTTACACGATGATGTTTTCCGGGATCGGATTGATCCAGCCTCATACTATCAACTGGCTGATGCGTAAGCTGGTTGCGGGAAATTATGTTGAAGAGATTTTAGCTATGTATAATTATAAAGATTATCGCCGTCCCATTGACCTGTTTTTAAATGTTGCGACTGATATGGTTTTTTCAGGACCAGCCTGGCAGATGGCAGAGGCAATGTGGGATAAAAATCCGGTTTATATGTATCGCGTTGACTGGAATGACCATAATTTCCCTCACAAGATGGGCGCGTTTCACGGAATAGATGTTCCGCTAGTGTTTGGCACAATCCAGGACAAGAATTTTTTAAGCCAGTTATTAGCGAGCAAGCCTGTTCTTGAGAGGGCAAAGCCTTTGAGCGAGCAGATGATGAGTTATTACACGAATTTTGCCAGAACCGGGAACCCGAATGGGGAGGGGCTTCTGGAATGGACTGCTTATGACCCTGAGAAGAAGAGCCGGATTATTTTTGACACACCTATTACTATCTCTCCGCTTTCAGAGCAGGAGATAAAAAGGCTTGCATATTTTGAGCAGAACCCAATGAAGAAAATAGTTAAGGTCCGGAAGAAGTAGCAATTATAGTTGCGTGCGGAAAGGACTGACCGCGCCAAGAATTGCGACTAAACTCGCCCGCACAGAAAGGCAATGAACTGATGAATGAAAAAGACAATAGAGTGATGGTGGTTGACTGCAAGGAATATGATGTTTCTATGCTCAAGTCCATTGTCGCTTCTGGTATGGAAAAACTCGGTTATAAGCCTAAAGGAAAAATTGCTCTCAAGCCTAATGTGTTTTGCGCGTTTCATCCGGATGTCTGGGAGCCTTCAACCGTGACCAATCTGGATGTGCTTGAGGGAGCAATTCGCGCTCTTGCAGAGTATTCAGAAGTGTCCAGAATATCTGTGACCGAGACCTCTGCAGTGGGTAATCCCACGCGCTTCAGCTTTTACTGGGCGGGTTATAAGGACCGGATAAATAAACTGAAAAAACAGATTGCAAAACCGCTTGAGCTTAAGGGGATGGACGAGGAAAAGCGCGTATCGGTTTTTATCGGTGGAAAGATTCACGACCGGGTAAGATTGGGAAGGACTTTTGCTTTAGCGGACAGCAAAATTTATCTGCCCAAGCTGAAATGCCACTGCGTTAGTAAGATGACTGGAACTGTCAAGCTGAATGTAGGAATTCTTAATTATGACGAGCGCTCCATTAGGCACGATTTTATGCTCAATGAAAAGATCGCTGATTTATACGCGGTTGGCAACCCGGATTTCACGATTATGGATGCGATAACTATTGGGGTGGGCAATGAGGCATTCCCATCTTCCCGTCATCTGGGCTTGCTCCTTATGGGCAAAAACGGGCTGGCAGTTGACCTTGTTGCCGCAAAACTGCTCGGAATGGATGGAGCAAAGGATGTGCCATATCTTGCGGAGTTAATCAGCAGGGGATATAAGCCTGCGAGCCTTTCAGAGATAGAGCTTACTGGAGATGCGCGGAGCGTTTCTGACCTGGAAAAGTTTGCGGAGCGGGTTAAGCCTTATGATGATGAGTTTTACAGATGGCAGGATGTTAATAAAGAGCTAAACCGGTTGAACTCTCCGCTAAAGCTCCTGCACGGACCATATTCAGAAGCGTCTTCTGCAAAATGCGAGACCGGATGCGTGATGGGGCTTAAGATGTATCTGGGATTTCTGGAAAAATACGCAGGTGCAGACGCGTTTGCTAAAGCAAACCCTTGCTTGTTCATCATTGGCAAGATCAAAGAGCCCGTGGACGCTTCTGGCAAAAATGTCTTTATATTCGGCACCTGCTCAAGCGCAACTCTCAAGAACCCGCGCAAAGTGATAAAATTGAATAATTGCTTTGTCACAGCTTCGGATATGATGCTTATGCTTGGCGCTCAAATCGGGATCAAACCGCCGGTTTATGACCCCAAATTCTTTTTCCCATACCTCTCCAGAATGCTCGCAGGCATAGCAGTCAAGAGCTTTAATGGAAGATACTTGCAGGATTTTGCATACTATCTTGGAAACCAGTTTTTTCGTAAGCTTTAAGGTAAATCACCTCTATCTATGAGCTTAAAAACTTTAATTATATATTTGCTGAAATCCCGACCATCCGCTCCAGAGAAGAAACAGGAGGAAGCTCTGAGGATTTGAAAAGATTTTCCTTAAAATTCCTGACCCGCTCATACGCTGAATAAATCCTGTCCGCTCCTAGTGCGCCCATTTTCACAGCAGTGCAAAGCGCAGAGTGGATTTTCCTAGCGCTCTCAATCCCGTCTGAGATAAGAATAATGTCTGCGCCAGCCCTTACCGCCATATATGCGCGGTCCTCAAGAGGAATTGTCTCCAGAGCCTTCATCTCCAGAGAATCCGTTATTACCACTCCTTCAAATCGCATCTCTTCACGCAAAAGCCCCTGGATAATCCTCTCGGAAAGAGAAGCTGGATAATATCTGTCAAACGCAGGATACTTCAAATGAGCAACCATTATGCTTTTAACACCAGCCTCTATCGCGCTCCGGAACGGAATCAGCTCTCGCCTGCGCACGGTTTCCTGGTCTGCATCCACAACAGGCAGTTCCTGATGAGAGTCCTCCCTTGAAGCGCCGTGTCCTGGAAAATGCTTGGCGCACCCAAGAACCTTCTCGGAGTGTAATCCCCGGATAAGCGCGCTTGCCAGGCAGGAAACCCTCTGCGGGTCAGATCCAAGAGACCTGTCTCCGATCACTTTGTTCTCAGGATTTAAATCCAGGTCAACCACTGGCGCAAAATTTAGATTGATCCCTACTGAGCGCAATTCTTTTCCCACAATTCTCCCAATCTCAAGCGCCAGCCCTTCATCATTCTTCTCACCCAGGTTCCGCATTGCAGGAATTCTCGTGAACCCATTTTTCAGCCGAGCAACCCTCCCGCCCTCATGGTCTATGGCGATAATCGGCTCAAAATGAGAGCATACCGCCCGGACCTCATCAGTGAGCCTTCTTACATCTACCGGCGTGGCTTCAGGTCCTGGAAACAAAATTACTCCGGAAACCAAGCCCTTTTTCAGCAACTCTGCCATTTCAGGCTTTAACTCAATCCCGCGCAAATCCGTAAGAATCATCTGCCCGACCAAAAATTCTATTTCCAGTTCGCTCATTTTCAGAGATTATAACCGCTTTTATCTATAATAAGAATTCCTTTGTTTTTCTTACCTGTTTGCAGTAAGATAAAACTATGCTGAAAAAAATAATCTGGATCGCGGTTCTGATTGCTCTGGGTATTGGTCTCTGGAAAGCCGGGCTGTATTTTTACAGAGCAATGGAGCAAGAGGAAGAGGCAAGACATGAGATGATGGATAAACAATCCCAGAGCACAGCGGAAAGCATTACGGCTCCCGCAACTTCCGGGATGGAGCATAAAGCTAATCAGGTAAGGAAGAAGATAGAGGACATAGAGCGAGAGGAGCAGGAGTAATTTACGGCTTAAAAACGAAGCGGTTTTGGTATTTTTCCCTGGCTAAACTTTGAGAATAGCCCCTTGCGCGGCGCTTGTGACCAGCTTTTTGTAAAATCTCATATACCCTTGAGGCAGAGGATTTTCTCTTGGCTGAAAACTCTTTAGCCGGTTCTTTATCTCCGCGTCGGAAAGATTCACATTGATTTTTCGGTTCGGGATGTCAATCGTTATCTCATCTCCATCCTTAAGCGCGGCAATGGGACCCCCAAGATACGCCTCTGGCGTGATATGTCCCACGCACGGACCAGCAGTTGCTCCAGAGAACCTTCCATCAGTGAGCAAAGCCACTCTCTTGAACCCAAGTAAATCTATCGCCATTGTCACCGTAAGCATCTCTGGCATTCCCGGACCGCCTTTAGGTCCCTCATACCTTATTACCAGAACATCTCCCTCTTGAATTTTTTTATCGCGCAAAAACTGGATCGCCTCTGCCTCTGAGTCCGCCACTTTTGCCCTGCCTGTGAACTTGAGCATATCTCTTGCAACCGCGCTTTGCTTAACTACAGCTCCCTCTGGAGCCAGGTTCCCGTATAGAATCGCAGTTCCTCCCTCTGGCAAAAACGGGTTATTCCGCGGAGGAATTACCTTCGGGTCTGAAACCAGAACATTTGGCAAAATCTCCCTCCAGGGCTTGCCCATTACTGTCATCGCATCCAGATGAAGGTCATCCTGCATCATCTTCATCACTGCTGGTATGCCTCCTGCCATAAACAGGTCAATAATTCCATAAGGACCATTTGGACTAATCCCGCATAGAGTTGGAATTTTTTGAGAATAATCATTGAACACCGGGAGCGGAAGCTCAAATCCGAGCTCATTTGCAAGCGCGGGCAGATGAAGCGTGGCATTGGTTGAACCTCCAATGGCAAGGTCAATCACAAGCGCGTTCTCAATGGCGTTTCTGTTTAGAATCTTGCGCGCAGTCAATTCCTCCTCAACCATCCTCACGATCCGCTGTCCAGCCTTTCTCGCAAACCGCTGTTTCTCAGCGTGAAACGCCGGCACATTCGCAGACCCGGGAATGGTCAATCCCATTGCCTCTGCAAGACATTGGAATGTGTTAGCTGTTCCCATCAGCTCGCAGGCTCCGCAGGTGGAAAGCGTGCCTGTATGAATTTTCCATAAAAGATTATCATAGTCCTTATGGTCAACGCTATCCTTCCTTCCCGGAATCCAGCGGATGTTCCAGGCGCCCGGACCGCCAGTGAGAAAAATCGTCGCCAGGTCCAACCGGATCGCGGCCATCATCATTCCTGGAATGATCTTGTCGCAACTCGCAATCATCACCATTCCGTCAAAGAGCATACTGCGTATATGGGTTTCAATAATGTCCGCGATCAGCTCGCGCTGTGGAAGGATGAAGCGCATCCCTTCATTGCCCTCTGTCAAGCCATCGCAAGGAGCTGGAACATTGAACTCAAACGGGATACCGCCTTCTGCATAAATTCCCTCTTTAACTCTCTCGGCAAGAATTTTCAGATGAGAATGTCCAGCATTGATCTCGGTATGGGAATTAACCACAGCTATCATCGGCTTGTCCTTTAACTCGTCAACATCTATTCCTGTGCCCTTGAGAATTCCGAGCCGAACTATGCTCATCGGCATATCCGGATTATCAAACAAAAATCTGCTCTTCGGCTTCTTCATCTCTTCTCCTTTCGTGGTGCGGACACTCCTGTCCACACACAATTTCGCGCGAGCGACTTCAGTCGCGATAATTGCGCAAGCGAGCCTGCTCGCAATTCCAATGCCCGCACGCGCTCCTGCCCGCGATTCCAGACCAAATTATATACGCGCTCTTACCTTGCCACAATGCTCCCTAATGAGGGTAGTGTAAAATTTTTTGTGTAAAAGGTAAAATACTGGGCACGGTTCTAATAAGAATGCAAAACCAAACTCAAAAAAGGCGCGCGTATGCGTTGCTTAATTACAAGCATATCTTCCGCATTTAAAGAGGTCAACAATGAGGAGTTGTTTATCTTCCTTAGATTAGGTCAACAACTTCTTGCCTGACACAAAATACTTGACATAATCCCAACCGCACGGAGCTTGACATCATTTTTCTATACTATAAGATTATGCATAGTCATCAATTGACAGGGGTCTGCGGGAACAAATAGTCAAAATCTAAAAGGGGAAAAAATGGTTAAGCAAGGAAAAACCATCAAAAAGATAGGGATTTCCACTGGGGGAGGAGATTGTCCGGGATTGAATGCAGTGATTCGCGCCGCGGTTTATACAGCAATCAACACTTATGGCTGGGAGGTTATAGGTATTTTGGACTCGTTTAACGGGTTAATCTATCCAGACCAGATCAAGCCCCTCACTATCTCTGATGTCAAGGACATTCATTATAAGGGCGGGACTATAATTGGCACCACCAACAAAGGCAATCCTTTCAAATGGGAAAAGAAGAAGCCGGACGGCTCTGTGGAGATAGTTGACTACTCGGACAGGGTGATGGAGAACTTTGAGCATCTTGGTCTGGACGCGCTGATAGTGATTGGAGGGGATGGTACTCAGAAGATTGCTCTTCAGTTCTTTGAAAAAGGTATGCCTGTGGTAGGAGTGCCCAAGACCATTGATAATGATTTGAACGCCACAGATGTGACCTTTGGATTCAACAGCGCGGTTAGAACCGCGACAGAGGTTTTAGATAAGCTCCGCTCAACCGCAGAATCTCATCACCGGGTAATGGTGGTTGAGATGATGGGAAGACATTCTGGATGGATTGCTCTGCATTCAGGGATAGCCGGGTCAGCGCATGTGATTTTGATTCCGGAGATAGAGTTTGACATAGAAAAGGTTGCGAAATTTTTAAAGGATCGTGCGGAAAAAGGGGACAAGTATTCAATAGTGGTTGTAGCTGAAGGGGCTATTCCTAAAGGCGGAGAGATGAGCGCAGTTGGAAGGAGCGCGGATGGAACTGTTCATCTTGGAGGCATTGGTCACAAGGTTGGGAAGGCTCTGGAGAATCTTACTGGCTTGGAGACCAGAGTGATGGTAGTGGGACATATTCAAAGAGGAGGCTCTCCAACAGAGTTTGACCGGATACTGGCGAGCAGATATGGCGAGGCGTCTGTTCATCTGGTTGCCAATGGAGATTTCGGGAAGATGGTTGCGCTCAGAGGAACTGCGATAAAAGCTGTGCCAATTCAGGAGGCGATTGGAGAGACCAAAAAGGTATATCCGTCAGGAACTCTGGTCAAGGTGGCAAGGTCTCTTGGAATATGTTTTGGAGATGAATGAGACGCGTATAAAATCTCAGGAGCACTGATGACAGGCATTTGTGCCTGCCAGCTTAAATCTGGACCGCAATTCCCTTTCCGAAAACCAGCGCATCATAAGCTTTTTGCACCCTGTCCCAGTTCTGCTCTCTGTCCAGCGCCCAGAATCTTCCCATTACTGTGACTACTTTGCCAACGCCTAATTTCTCGCAGTAATTTTCAAGCTCCTGTATGTAATAAGCGCCTGCCTCTGGACGCTCGCCTCGCCTGCCCAGAAGCGAGTGAATATAAACATCATTCGCGCCTTGCATTTTAGCGAGTTCCAGAAGCGCGTATAGATGCTTGAGAGAGCCGTGCGAGGAATAAAAGCTGACTATACCAAGTAGATGAATCGGAACATTTTTCTCACGCGAAATTCTGAACGCATTAAGAAATGCCTGATTCCTGAAAAAGGCGCCATGCTTTAGCGCTTGGTCAATCCTCACACGCTCAGAATAAACCCTCTGTCCAGCGCCAATATGCAGATGCCCTGCTTCTGAATTCCCAACTGCTTTTTCAGGCATCCCAACTGAAAGCCCTGAAGCCTGGAGAATGCTATGCGGATATTCCTTCCATATACGCTCAAAATTTGGAGTGTTTGCCTTGAGAATCAGATTCCCGTATTCCTCTTCCCTGTAGCCCCATCCATCAGCGATGATCAGCACGATTCTCTCAACACTGGCAACTGGATTTTGCACAAGGCTCCTGCCAGTCATTTCCGGAGGAATTTCCAGTCCGAGCAAGCTGAGAATTGTTGGAGCAAGGTCAGAAAGCTCTCCATTTTTTAGAGAAACGCCTTGAGCCTTGAGCGCATCATCAATCAGGATCAGTGGCACAGGGCTATCTGTATGTCCTGTGTCAATGGCGCCATCTGGGTAAAGCCATTTTTCAACAGTGCCGTGGTCCGCTGTTAAAATACAACTTATGCCATGCGCTTTTGCGGAATCAGCCACTCTTCCAATCTGCTCATCCACGCATTCCACTGCTTTGAGAATCGCGCTTTCATTCTCAAGATGGCCTATCACATCAACATTCGCGAAATTCACAACCATCAGCTTCCAGTCTTTATCCTGAATTTTTGAAACCGCAATATCCGCAACCTCTCTGGCTTTTAGCTCAGGAACCTGAGAATAGTCATCCACTTTAGGGGATTCCACCTCTATGCGTTGCTCAAGCGGAAAAGGCTCGGTTCTCTTGCCGTTCAGGAAATATCCAAGATGAATGGCTTTTTCAGATTCACAAATTTTTATCTGCTTAAAGCCAGCTTTGCTGATTACTTCACAAAGCGTGTTTTTCAGCCGTTCCTGAGGAGGGAACGCAACCTCAACCCTTAGCGCTGGATGATACTCAATCATTGTGGTCATCTCCACAGGACCAGCAGTGTGGAAATGCGGAAAATATGGCTCGGTGAGCGCCTGTGTTAATTCTATCTCACGCTCTCCGCGAAGGTCATAGAAAATTACAGGCTCCCCTGGTTTTATCCTTCCGAGTGGTTTTCCCTGCGCATCAACTCTGACCAGAGGAGAAAGCCCCTCATCTTCTTCGCCCTTTTCATACCGGGCTTTTATAGCAAAGGACATAGCTGAAAATTGTTCTGGCATTTGCAATTCCTGTTCTTATCTTAAGGGTTGATTTCAGAAAAGCGCCGGAACTTGCGATAAACCTGGGCCGCAAGCCTTGGGTCTTTGGAATGAGCCGTGACGATGATTCCGGCAAAAAACGGTTTAGCATCCAGGAATTTGGTAAAAGCGAATTCCAAGAGCTTCTCGGAGGATGCGTCAATTTTTTGGGTGTCTGCGAACGATTCCACTGACCAGTCTATATTGATCCACGCCTCGCTATTCTCTATGAAGACATCTACATTATGCACCTCAAAATGCTCATTGTCCGCAGAGGTCCAGAGCTGGGGGGTGCCGAGCGGAATGTAATCAGCTTTAACCTGCGCCATTTCCTGAGCCAGTTGAAGGGAAACATACTCCAGAACATTTGGGCTATAATCTGAAAGAAGGAGCGCGATTTTATAATAAAGAATAGCAAGCCGTGGTTTATTCTGCTCGCGCGCCTGGCGAGCCATATTAATATACACTTCCAGATTCTTCCCCTGTAATGTTTCCAAGCCAGGAACAATAGAAATTAACTTCCAGCTACCTCCCTCCTTGATCAATTCTATAAAAATATGTATGCTCTCCTTACCAGCCGTTGCGCTGTAAATCATCGCGACTACCTCGCTGTTTGGAGGAACCTGATATATATCATTCACATTCTCCATCTCCAGATTGCACGGCACACTCACCACCTGGTATTTCTTGCCAGCTTTATTGGTAAGATAATACGCCTCCTGCAAGCTAGATAATTCCAGCGTACCCAGGTTATTCGTGACTCCCTCTAAGACCAGCTTGAACTGCTCGCGTGTTTGAGCCTTCTTAAGGCTTTCGCTACCTGCGTCATAAATCCAATTGAAATCCCGCGCCTTCAGAGCATGCACCACCGAGTCTCCAATCTGAATCGTCGCGTCCAGAATATCCGCAGGTATATTGTCTCCATAAACGCAGGATGTCTTTGGCTTGCGGGAGCAAGCGAAAAAACCAAGCGCCATAACCAGCGCATATATCATAAACATTTTTTTCATTACCCAAACCTCCGGGGAATTATATGCCTTTACTCTACCCAAAGATAGCCGGCTGTCAAATATATAAAAAAGCCAGCGCTACGCCTTTTATCGCCTGATTTTCAGCTGATAAAGTTATGCTTAAATCCACATTTTCCGCACAAAGAGCCTTTGAGATTTATAATTTCAACCGCATAGCCCCTTCTTTTCACAAGCAATGCCCCGCAGTTAAAGCAGACAGAATCCGACCCGAGTTCTGACCAGATATTCCCGAGATAAACCCATTTGAGCTTATCTTTTGCAAGCTCATAGGCTTTTTCCAGGCGCTCTACAGGCGTGGCAGGATTGTTCAGTTTATACATCGGATGATAGCGCGAGAAATGAAGAGGCATCTCCGGATTTACATCCGCAACCCAGTCAATCAAATCCTTCAGGTCCCGGTCCGAATCATTCAGCCCGGTCACCACAAGATTAGTAAGCTCCACCAGGCAGGATTTCTGAGCAGTCTTGATCGTGTCAAGCACAGGCGCTAACCGAGATTTACAATACCTTCTGTAAAACTCATCCCTTATGGATTTCAGGTCTATATTCATTGCGTCAATATAAGGAATAAGTTCAGAAAACGGCTCTGGCTGATAATACCCATTGGTCACCAGAACATTTTTCAAGCCAGCTTCCCGCGCCAGCTTTGCGCAATCCAGCACAAATTCAAAGCTAACATAAGGCTCGTTGTAAGTATAAGCAATGCCTATACTCTGATGCGCCTTTGCGGACTCAATCAATCTCTCTGGAGAAACCTCTTCAGTCGGAACCAGCGCCTCAACAAGATGATAATTCTGACAGAACACACACCCAAAGCTACACCCAATAGTTCCAATTGAAAGTATCTGAGAGCCCGGATAAAAATGATATAAAGGCTTCTTCTCTATCGGGTCCATCGCAATCGCAGAAACCTGCCCATATTGATGCGCATAAAGCTCTCCACCCTCATTCTTTCTATTCTTGCAGATGCCCAGCTTGCCCGGCTTGAGCACACACTCGTTCGGACACAACAAACACTGAACCGTGTCCCCCTCTATCCTCTTCCAGTATCTCGCTTTTTTCATTCCCTTATTTATATTTTAGCCTCTAATTCAGATCTTACAAAAGATACAATCACAACAATCTAACTTGACAGTTTTTTTATCCTTAGTAGCATAAAACTAAAATAAATAGCACTAATATCATCTCTTAGAGAAATCTGATTAGGAAGGAAGGGATAATGGGAAACGCGAAAAAAATTTTATATCTCGCCTGTTCGCCAACCAGGTCTATGTTCAAGGCGGTAAGGGAGCTTAAAGCGGAGGGGATTGATTGGGAGCTTAAGCTAATCTACGACCTGGAGCTGACGGAGGAAAAAATAACCCGTGAGGAATTATTTAATGATTTAGTTATTTCAGATGCTATAATTATGGATTTCCGAGGCACGGCTTTCGGTTTGGAAGAAATTTTTCAAGAGGCATTAGTTGATGCCCGAAAACCAGTCTTGGGTATGCCTTATGCCCGGGCGATAATGCCATTTATCCAGCTTGGCGAATTTTCTATGAAAAAATTTGCTCGGACTGAAAAAGTTGAAGCAGAGCCATTCATTGATACGCCTTCTTCTTTTGTTGAGCGGATCAGAATGTTTCAGAACCTGATTTTGAAAGCGGGCAAATATCTGCCCATTGTTTATTTTAAAGATGCGGCTAATTATGTCCGCTTTTGCAAATACTTTTACGCAGGCGGAATTGAAAATTACAGCAATATGTTCCGTTTGATTCTAAGCTACCTTGGTGTAGAGACAAAACCTCTTGCGGAGCCAGCAGAGCCAAAGGAATATGGCATTTATCATCCTGACTTGGGGTATTTTGACGATCTGGAAGCCTATTGGTCGGTTAAAGGATTTCGCTCAGATAAGCCTAATATCGGGGTGCTTTTCTTTGGCGGGCTCCATCTGGAGCTAGCAGAGGAGACTTTACGGGCGCTGGAAAGGAAATTTGCTGGTTATAATTTTATCCCGGTTTACACTGATGGCTTTAAAACACTGGAGGCGCTAAGGAATTATTTGGGGGACAAGAGAAGACCGGTAGAAGCAATTATTAGCCTTCAATGGTTCCGACTCAATGGCGGACCTCTTGGAGGAAATCCTCAAGAAACCATTACATTATTGAATAAGTTAAATGTGCCGGTTTTTACGCCGGCTACAATGTATATGGAGAGGATTGAAGATTGGAAAAAATCACCTATCGGATTGGACCCGATTGAAACCATTGCTTCCATCACTTGGCCTGAGCTGGATGGCTGTATAGAGCCGATCCCAATTTGCGGTATTCACGAAAATCCCAATGATAACCAAAGCTGTCCTGCAATAGTTCCTATCACGGACAGGATGGAGCGGATTTCTGATCGGATAAAAAAACGGATTGCCTTGCGGGCTAAATCAAATCAGGAGAAGCGAATAGCTTTAATTATTTATAATTATCCCCCTGGGGAGGCTAATCTTGCTAGTGCGGCTTATCTGGATGTTTTCACCAGCATAGAGCAAATTCTTAAAAGTCTCAAAACCGCGGGCTATCTGGTTAAAATTCCAGAGAAACCTCTGTCTGAGCTTTTTCTTGAATTCCATCTGGTCAACTCTGGCCGTTGGCTTAATCCTGCCAAGATTCCTTTTTGCGGTTTCAGTCTTGAACTGAATGACTATCTTGAATTTTTCCACACTTTGCCCGCTTCTTCCCAAAAGCAAGTGACTGCCTTTTGGGGAGAGCCACCTGGAAAAATTATGTGCAATGCTGAGAGAATTTTTATTCCCGCAATTGAGTTGGGGAACTTGCTGATCGGACTTCAACCCAGTCGCCCGCTGATAAAAAAACAAGACCCTTCTCAATCCGCTCATGACCGAAGCGTTCCACCCCATCATCAATATCTTGCTTTTTACTACTGGTTAGAAAAGAAGTGGCAAGCAGATGCAGTGGTTCACATTGGAACCCATGGTCTTTTAGAGTTTATGCCGGGTAAGGAGCTCGCTCCTGCCCGTGAAGATTTCCCAGAGCTTCTGATTGGAAATCTTCCTCATTTTTATTTTTACCATATTCTCAACACCTCAGAAGCCTCTATTGCCAAGCGTAGGGCTTATGCCACATTGATCAGTTATAATTCTCCTCCCTATTCAGAGGCGGGGCTTTATCAGGAGTATCAGGAGCTAGAGAATTTAATTCAACAATATCAGGTAAGCGCGATAGACCCGGCTCGTGCTAATCGGTTGAGGGAAATGATTGAGGAAAAGGCAAAGGCGGTTAATTTAAGCGTGACCAACATTGACCAGCTTCATAATGAAATTTACCGAATCAAACGCTCGGTTATTCCCCGAGGGCTACATATTATTGGTAAGAGCTATCATCAATCAGAAGCCAAAGATTTTCTTAAACTGCTTTTACGCTGGGACCGAGGCGAGATTCATTCTTTAGAGAAAATCTTTGGAGAGGGAATTTCTAAAGGAGAGCTAGAAGGAAAAGTTAATCAGATCATTGAGCTTGCCTTAGATAAAGGTCCGGAACTTGCGGTTCGTTCGGTAAGGCTGAGCCGAGCTTCCAGAGAAAAAATTCTTCGCACCCTCAGGTTCGGAATAGAGAAAATGAAAAATTTTATCAATAACCAGAATGAGCTTATCAATTTGCTTAAGGCTTTAAATGGAGAATATCTTGAACCAGGTCCGGGTGGAGATGTGATCCGCACCCCGGAAATTCTTCCCAGTGGCAAAAATATCTTTCAGTTTGACCCCACCCAAGTACCCACTGATCTTGCGATGGAACGCGGCGCGGAGATTGCCGAAAAAACCCTTATGCGCTATCGTGCCCAAACCGGTGTTTATCCAGAAAGCGTAGCAGTGGTGCTTTGGGGATTTGAGACAACTGGCACAGGTGGAGAAACTATTGGACAGATTTTTCGCTACCTCGGGGTCAAACTGAATCGGAAATATGGATTCTGGGACCCCAAGCCAGAACCAATTTCGCTTAAGGAATTGGGAAGGCCAAGAATTGATTGTTTGGTCAGCATCTGCGGATTTTTCCGCGAAATGTTCCCTCAACAGCTTGAGCTTTTAGCTCAAACTTTTCAACTGTTATCTGAGCTTGATGAACCTGAAGAGCTGAATCCGATTAAAAAGCATTCCCGAGAAAACCGAGAGCTAATTGCATCAACGCCAAACCCACAAAAGCTTGATTGCCGAATCGCAGAACGGCTCGCCTGCGCTAGAATTTTTGGACCTCAAAGCGGAGAATATGGAACTAAGATGCTTTCCCTGATTGAGGACTCTGTCTGGGAGAAAGAAGAAGATTTGGCAAAAGCGCATTTTGATTCTATGGCTTACGCGCATGCAAAAAATCTTCACGCCTTTCGTATAGAGGAAATCTATTTGCAAAACTTGAAAAGGGTTAAGTTGGTTTCCCAAATTATTTATTCTAATGATTATGACTTGATTGATCTTGACCACTACTACGAATTTTCAGGAGGACTAAGCCGTTCTATTGAGATGGAAACCGGACGGCGTCCTGCCTTATTTTTTTCCGACTCCCGGTGGGAAAAAATTGAAACCGAATCTGCAGGTGTATTTCTTGAAAATGCAATCCGCTCACGCTTGCTTAACCCCAAATGGATTGATTCCATGCTTAATCATAATTGGCATGGTCCTCAGAAAATTGCTGATCGTGTTGAATATCTGATCGGATGGTCTGCAACCGCGCATAATGTTCCCAGCTGGATTTATAGCCAGATAGCAAACAAATTTGTTTTTGATCAAAACACCCTAGACCGAATTAATGCCTCTAATCCTTTTGCCGGACATCAATTGATGGAGAGGTTAATGGAGGCGTTCCATAGAGGTTATTGGCAGGCGAGCGAGGAAGAGATTCATCGTCTGGAGAACGCAATTAACCAAAACGAAGCGCTACTTGAAGAAAAGTCAATTTAATAAAGCTGGAAAGGATTAACTTTACTTGCTTTGATTTTCAATAGCTATATTCAATACTAAAGTTATTGAACTCCCCTGTTGCTTTTTCCCATTTCACATCTACGCTCTCCACCCTCGCCCTTGAAGGTCCCTGATGACACCATTGAACAAATTCCTCCAGCTTCTCTTTCGCTCCCTCTGCAACAGTCTCCACTGAGCCATCGTAATTGTTCCTCACCCAGCCTGTAATACCCAGTCTCCGCGCAACCATCTGCGTCTCATACCTGAAGAATACGCCCTGCACCCTTCCCCGGATAATCAAATGAACCCGCGCCAGCGCCAAATTTTACCTCCCTTCAAACCACTCCTGAGCTTTTAAGTAGATCAAGGAATTCTTTTTCGGTTAAGAGTTTTACGCCCAGTTCTTTGGCTTTATCAAATTTACTTCCTGGTTCCGCACCCACAATGACAAAGTCAGTCTTCTTGCTCACGCTAGAAGACACTTTTCCGCCCGCGCGCTGGATTAAATTTTTCGCCTGCTCTCTGGTCATCCCGGAGAGAGCCCCAGTTAAGACAAAGGTTTTATCGCTCAACGGAGTTTCCGCCCTTGTTTTCTTCGCTGTCTCAAAACTTATTCCAAGACTTAATAGCTCTTTCAGCAATTTCTGATTTTCCTTATTCTGGAAAAAATCTAAAATGCTGTTTGCAACTTCAGGTCCTATGCCCTCAACCGTCATTAAATCCTCTAAACTAGCATTAGCAAGCGCATCCAGGGTTCCAAAATGGTCCACCAGAACCTGAGCCATACTCTCGCCAACATGCCTGATTCCCAGCCCGTAAATAAATCTCGCAAGCGTGGTCTTTTTGCTCGCCTCAATCGCGTTCAAGAGGTTTTCCGCCTTTTTATCCGCAAATTTATCCAGCTTTAATAAATCCTCTTTTTTCAAGCGATACAGGTCAGCAAGAGATTTAACCAGACCCTCAGAAAATAATTGCTCAACTATCTTCTCTCCCAAGCCTTCAATGTTCAGTGCGGCTCTGCTCGCATAATGCTTTATCCTCTCCATTACCTGCGCTGGACAATTGAGATTCACACAACGATGAATCGCCTCATCTTCTGGCTTTACCACTTTAGAGCCGCAGACCGGACACTTATCTGGCATCTGAAATTTCCGGGCATTCTTTGGTCTCTTTTCCGGAATAAAATTCACCACCTCTGGAATCACATCCCCGGCGCGCTGTACAACAACCGTGTCCCCGATCCGAATATCCTTCCGCTCTATCTCATCCTGATTATGCAGAGTGGCTCTCTTAACTATCACCCCTCCAACCTCCACCGGCTCCAGTATAGCCACTGGAGTAAGCGCGCCAGTCCTCCCTACCTGAACAATGATGTCTTTGACCAGAGTGGTTTTCTGCCGGGCAGGAAATTTTGCGGCTATTGCCCATCTGGGAGCGCGTGCAGTTTCTCCAAGCCTTGTCCAAAGAGAGAGATGATTAACCTTTATAACCAGTCCGTCAATCTCGTATTCAAGTTGTTCGCGTTCCTCAATCAGCCTTTGATAAAATTCAACAGCTTCTTCTATATTCTTGCAGGGTTTGATCCTTTTCTGGACAGGAAATCCCCACTCCTTTAATTGATTCAAAACACCCCACTGGGTCTCAAACCTTGCTCCCCTGACCTCACCAAGTTGATATAAAAACAAATGCAAACTCCTCTCACGCGTAATGTTCGGGTCAAGCTGTCTTACAGACCCAGCCGCCGCATTCCTTGGATTAGCAAATAAAGGCTCTCCCCTCTTTTCCCTCTCTTTATTTAATTCAGCAAACTCCTTCTTCAGCATATAAACCTCGCCCCTGATTTCCGCTAGCTCCGGAAGATTCTTTCCAATCATCCTGAGCGGAAGCTCCCTGATGGTTCTGAGGTTCTGGGTCACATCCTCGCCAACTATTCCATCTCCGCGTGTGGCTCCTCTTTTGAAAATTCCTTTCTCGTAAATCAAGTTAATGGCAAGCCCATCTATTTTAGGCTCAGCAACATATTCAATGTCCCTGTTTATGCCCAGAAATTTTTTTACGCGCTGGTCAAACTCCAGAATCTCTCCCTCATTCATCGCATTATCCAGGCTGAACATAGCTGTCCTGTGAGTGACCTTTTCAAACTTCTCCAGAGGCTCCGCGCCTATACGCTGGGTTGGAGAATCAGGCGTGATAAGCTCCGGGTATCTGGATTCCATCTCCTTGAGCCTCTGGAACAACTCGTCATATTCCGCATCGCTTATCTCAGGAGAATCGTCCCGGTAATACTTTATATTATGATAGTTGATAAGCTCCCTTAACTTCTCTGCCTCTTTTTTGATTGATTCTGGAACCGCCATTTGCCTCTTGCCTCCTTTATAAATATATCAATTTTCAGAAAATCTCGCAACAAGTTCTTGCCTCCCTAAATCCGAGATTGATTTCAGGTAGATAATAAAACCTCGTTGATATGGTCTGATAAAGCAATGAAAATAAAAAACACCAGACCAGCTCCAATCAGTTATGATGGCTAAAAGTATTTGAGCAAGCCTTTGCGAATTGAGGGTTATTTCCGGGGCTGTTTATTTTTCCCAGAGTTCATTTTTTTCTGCCAGTGCTGTAATAAAATTTTTTTAAAAATCCCTTTTCTGACTTTAACTTGTAGCCTGGAATAATCTTGACGGCTGAATTGAGAAGGATATTCTTTAAAATTCAATCGCGTATTTTGGGTTCCTATTAGCTCTTGACAATATGCAACTAAGCGCTTATAATCTGCAAATGAAATTGCATTTGCAATAATTGGAGGATTTAGATGGTCTGGTTATACACAATGGTCAGCGTATTGATAGTCAGCCTGATCTCGCTCATCGGTATTTTTACGCTCTCGCTCAAGCAGTCTTTTCTCCAGAAAATCCTGCTATATATGGTTAGCTTTGCTGTTGGAGGGCTTCTTGGAGATGCTTTTATTCATCTTATGCCAGAGGCGTTTGAAAAATTTGAGCATCATTTAACCCCGTCGCTTCTAATCATTTCCGGGATTTTGCTGTTTTTTGTTCTTGAGAAATTTATTCGCTGGCGTCATTGTCATCATCTAACAACACAAGACCATCCGCATCCAGTTGTCTGGATGAATATCATCGGTGATATGGTTCATAATTTTTTTGATGGGGTTGTGATCGGAGCTAGTTTTATTGCCAGTGTTCCTCTTGGAATCGCCACTGCGTTAGCGGTTATCCTTCACGAGATTCCGCAGGAAATCGGCGATTTCGGGATACTGGTCTATGGCGGACTTACCGTGCGCAAAGCGCTGGTATATAATTTTCTCACTGCGCTCACTGCGTTTGTAGGCGCTATTGCCTCTCTCCTGATTGGACCACATTTTCAGGGTTATGCTGAGACAATGTTGCCCATAACTGCTGGCGGATTCCTTTATATAGCTGGCTCTGACCTGATGCCTGAGCTTCAGCAGGGATGTGAGACCAAGCCCTCCGGGTCCCTTGTTCAGCTTATGTTTATCCTACTCGGAATCGGTCTGATGGCGCTTCTTATCCTGATTGAATAAACCAACTGCTTTGCATTGACTTACCATATTCCCGTGTTCGTGATAATCTATTAGAAAATGAAGATTCCCTGTCCGCATTGCGGAAAAAAAGTGGAATATGAAGGCAATCCCTATAGGCCATTTTGCTCGGAGCGGTGTCGGCTGATAGACCTGGGAAAATGGCTAAATGAGGAATACCGGATTCCAGCCGCGGGGAATGATGAAGAAAATGTTGAGGACACAAACGAAAAGAGTAAGAGCGACTGAACTCGCGTGCGCAGAGTTTTTCGCAGGCAAGAGCGCGTGCGCCACCAAGAGTGTCTGCTTCACAATCGCGCGATAAAGTAGAAAGAATGAAAGTAGCGTTCACAAATTCTTGCAAATATATAGGCGGGGCAGAGTTATGGCAGATAAGGTTTGCGAGATTCCTTGTTTCGCACGGAGACCAGGTTTGCTTTTTTGTAAGGGCTGGAAAGTTTCTGGAGATGGTGAAAGATGCTGGCTTTGTTTGGAAAGAGATTCCAATGAGGTTTGACCTAGACCTTTATTCAATTTTCCGTCTTTTCCAGGAATTAAAAAAGAGTCAGCCTTCTATTATCATCTTTAATGACCAGCGGGATTTTCGTATCGGAGTGATTTCCGCTGGTCTGGCTAAAGTTCCTCTTAAAATCCAGCGCAAGGGCTGGAGTTATTTAAAGGGAAGTTTTCGCGACAGATTTTATTATAAAAGGCTGGACTATGTGGTTGCGGTTTCAAAAGCGATTGAAAGGCTTTTTCAGGACAGGTTGAATCTGCCTGATGATAAGATATGGTATTTGCGGAATGGGGTTAATCTGGAAAAGTTTAATAAGGTCAGCTTGCAAAAGCGCGTGCGTCAGGAAGGGGAAGTTGTGATTGGAATGGCTGGAAGACTGGAGAGGCAGAAGCGTCAGTCGGATTTACTTCGCGCCGGGAAGATTTTGCTTGATAAAGGATTTAAGCTGAAAATCCTTTTTGCTGGAGAAGGCAGGGAAAAAGAGAATCTGGAGATTCTGGCAGGGGATTTAGGAATCTCAGGCGCAGTGGAATTTTTAGGATTTGTGGATAAGATAGAGGAATTTTTAAGCGGGCTAGATATTTTTGTGTTCTGTTCAGAATGGGAGGGGATGCCTAATGCGGTTCTTGAGGCAATGGCATCTGGCAAACCAGTAGTGGCAACGGATATAGAAGGGGTGAGAGAGTTGATTGAAGATAGTGAGAGTGGCTTGTTGTATCAAGCAGGTAATGTGGATGCGCTCGCGAGATGTATAGAGAGGTTGATTCAGGACCGGGGATATGCGGAGAGACTTGGGGAGATGGCGCGGAGGCGGGTTGAGGAAAAATTTTCTGAGCAAAAAATTTTTGAGGAATTTCGGGAAATCCTGATTGGAGCGCTGAAGGATATAAGATGAAATCTTATCCCGGGGAAGACAAGGTTAAGCGTCTTTTGTTGAATCATCAATGGGATGATGCGAAGCGTCTACTGGAAGAGGTTTTCACTGTGAGCGATACTTCTGGTGCGTTGAACGATCTGGCTCTGATATGCTCCCGGACTGGTGAATGGAAAAGAGCGCTTGAGTTAATGGAATTAGCGATGAAGAAGCCTGACCGGGATATTCGGACTGATGTGAATTATTTTTATATATCTGAGCTTTCTGGCTTGAATCGTAGCAGGGGTGAGGATGCTCGTTCCAGGGTGCTTGAGCTGAAGGTTGGAGATGAGAGCTATGAGCCAAAGTTGAGTATAGTTATGAGGACATTTAACCGGGGCGCGCTGATAAAGGAGGCTATCAGGAGCGTTTTTGAGCAGAGCTTTAAGGACTGGGAACTTATCATTGTGAATGATGGTGGAGACAAAGATGTTGAGAAGACCCTGGAGAGTATCTGGGACAGGCGGATGGTTTATGCTTATGCGCGTCATTCTGGACCAGCAGGGTCTTTTAATGTTGGCTTAAGGCTTGCGCGGGGAGCAATGCTCGGATTTCTGGATGATGACGATTATGTATATCCGGACCACTGGGCAAGGCTTATGAGCCATATGGAGAGGCATCCGGAATCAAATGCGGTTTATTCAGACATCAATCTTGTGTGGCTGGACTTAAAAACCGGACGGATAAAACGGATTAAGTCTCATCAGGCAGGCGAGTTTAAGCGTGAGAAGCTCTGGACCGGGTTCTATCTGATGAATCTATTGACAATGGTCATAAGGCGGGAATGCCTGAAGAGAATGCCTGGTTTTCTTGAGGGATTAAGGAGCGCGGTTGACTGGGAGTTTATGTTAGCGTTGAGCCATTATATCAATTTTGATTATATATCCAAGCCTGCTGGAGAGTTGAGGTACTGGGAGGGGCTTTCGCAGGTTGGAAAGCGCTCGGTTATTGACAGGAATCATCAGCGTAATCTGGTTCTTTATTATCACGGCATCACGCCTTTTTATAGATTCACTCTTGGAAAGAACACTCTGGATGAAAAATTTTTGCAACTGTTGGACAGGCTTTTGCAAAAATATCCAGAGCTTATGAGGGGGCTTGAGATGCGCAAGCTATTGAATGAGCATCCTTACTCGGTGTTTTATCAGCTAGGGTCCGAGCTTTTGAAACAAGGGAACAAGCAAGAGGCAAGGCAGTGTTTGCATTGCGCGCGTGCGCTTGCGCCAAAGGAGATAAAGGTCTTAATAAAACTGCTCTGGAGTTATCTTGGATGAATATATATGAGCAAGCTAAAAATCTAATCCGGCAGGAGAAGATAAAAGAGGCAGAGGAGATTTTGAAAAGCGCCCTTGGAGAAAATTCCAGCGCGGAAATTTTTAATGACCTAGGAGTTTGCAAATACCTTCTCGGAGAGCTTGAGTCCGCGCTTGGATTTTTTGAACAGGCTCTGAAAAAATCTCCTGAGTTCTCTCTGGCAAAGATCAATTTATTTTATGTTCAGAAAGCCCAGGAGCTGATGCGCAAGGGCTATCTTCAATTCCGTCATATTGACCACGATGGCATTGACCCTTTAAGCCCCAAGCCTAAAATCAGCCTGATTGTCCGGACATATAACCGACCAGACCTTCTGCGCGAGGCGCTTATTAGCATTTCCCGTCAGAGCTTCCGGGATTTTGAGACCATCGTCATCAATGATGGGGGCTTAAAGCAAGCTGAGTCTGTGGCAAGAGAGATAAATCCTCCGGGCTTGAGATATTTTTTAGCTGAGCACGGAGGGCCCGCGTCTGCGCTTAATCGCGGTCTGGAGATGGCGCGGGGAGAATATATAGGTTTTCTGGATGATGATGACATAATATATCCGAATCATCTTGGTGGTTTGCTTCAAAGGCTTGAGCGCGAAAAATCTCCGGGGCTTGCATATCCGGATGTTAAGATAAATTATTTTGACTTGAACGGAAATCTGGTTCGCTCTGAGGTGAACATTGAGGAATACATTGATTATGATAAGTGTGTAAGGTATGACGCGATTGTGTCAATGCTGGTTCTTGTGAGCAGGGAGTGTTTTGAAAAAGTTGGTATGTTTATAGAGGATTTAATCACCACCGCGCATGACTGGGAGATGTGGCTCCGCATTCTCAAGCACTATAAATTTTATCATCTTTCAGAGCTAACCGCTGAATATCAGGAGCGAGTTCGGAATGACCGCGCCACCAGAAAGGGACTATTTGATAGATACTACTATAGCAATTTGATGCACTATCTTCACAAAGTGATCCGGCTCTTTAGCTTTCCAAAAAATCCCGCAAATGAAAGGGCATATCAGCGCGCTCTTCGCGAAATGGATATGCTCTATAAAAAGCATAATGGTCTTGAAAGCAAAATCCGTCTGCGCGGGTTCTATGATCTCAAAAGCCCATACGGATATTTTTATGACCGTTATTTAATTTTGAGAGATTTTGGAGAGCTTAATTTGGCAAAGGATTTCTTAAAAGTGGCTCTCAAGCTCTCTCCTCTTGAGCCCAAGTTATGGGCAAGTTTTATCTCCGCTAATTTGATTGAGAAGGGAAATGAAGATGTTCCGAAAAAGAGAAGGGTTTTTGGTCGCGATTAACCAGAAGCCAAGGCGCTTTACTCGCTCTCCATATTTTCACGAGCAATTTATGGAAGAGGCAAGGCGTCAGGGAAAAAGCGTGGTGTTCTGGGAAAGGGCGAGAAATCCGAGTCTAGTTTTTGTAAATGACTGGACTGTTGATTTTGCGCGTCTTGAGGCGTATCGGAAATCTGGAATAAAAATTGTGTTAAGGATAGATGGAGCTGGGATAAAGGACTCCAGAAATCCGCGCAAGGATAATATAATTTATCAAACCTCTGAGTTTTGCGATGCGTTGATATTTCAGAGCGAGTTCTGTAAGGAAATCTGGCAGAGGAGTTTTGGTCTGAATAAGCCAAATTACATAATCCTGAATGGCGCGGACCAGAGAGTTTTCTCCCGCTATGGTCCTAAAACAGACTTTGGATTCAAGCGGATGATAGTGACTGCGGCAAGGTGGAGACAATGGAAGGGCTTGGACCAGGTGATTGAGGTTTTTCTCAAGCTAAAAAGAGAGGACACTGGACTCGTTGTTATGGGAGATGACTCAAAAGTTCCAGCGCATCCCAGCATCAAAGCCACTGGCAAGCTGGCTCATTCAGAAATGGCAAAAATTTTTCGCAAGGCAGACCTGTTTCTTTATCTGCCCTGGCAGGATTGGTGTCCTAAAGTCGTGGCGCAGGCGCTGGTCTCGGGATTGCCAGTGGTTTGCTCTTACCGCGGTGGAACAAAAGAGCTTGTTCAGGACTGCGGAATAATTGTTCACGGGGCTAAGGATGATGACCTGGAAGATTTTGGTCCAAATCCTGTGAATCTTGACGAGGCAGTTAATGCTGTGAACTCGCTTCTGGAAAAAGGGGAACGATGCAGGGAGAGGCAGGACCTATATTTATCAACAATGGTCACGCGGTATTTTGAGGTTTTTGAAAAAGTGCTGGAGCAAAACTAAAATCCAGCCACAATCAATTTATTGAGAGCGGACTCTGGAGGAAAGATGTTCTGGTTCTGGAAAAAGAGAGGGATTTCAGTTGTGGTCAACAACACCATCAATCTGCGCAATCCGTCTCCAGGCTTTAATGACTTATTTGTGAGAGAAGCCAGGCGTCAGGGAAAAGATATTGAGTTCTGGCATCGGAGACGCAAAGCAGATATTGTGCTCCTGATTGGCAAGACCAAGTTCAAAGACCAGATGGAAAGGTTTCGCAAAGCTGGAGCTAAATTTGTGATGCGCATAGACGGCATTGGAGTAAAAGACCCGAGCAATCCATTTACCAGCCTTAACTGGGACACTTATCAAAAGGTTGACGCGGCAATTTTCCAGAGCCAGTTTTGCAAAGATGTCTGGGAAAAAGTCTTTAAAATAGACCGGCCTTCTTACATCATCCTGAACGGCGCGGATGAAAAACTATTCTCCCGTGATGGAGAAACGGAAAATTTTGGCTTCAAAAGATTTATGGTCACTGCCGCGAGATGGCGGGAGTGGAAGAATTTAAAACAGGTGATTGATGTGTTTAATGAACTTGATGACAGGGAACTGGGGCTTGTAGTAATTGGCGAGGGAGCAGATGTTCCAAAAAATCCCAAGATAATTCATACCGGCTGGATGGCTCATAAGCAGATGGCAAAAGTGTTCCGCGGGGCAGACCTGTTCATCTATTTGCCTTGGTATGAGTGGTGCCCAAAAGTGGTGTCGCAGGCTCTACTCACTGGACTGCCAGTGCTTTGCTCATATAATGGTGGAACCAAAGAATTAGTCCAGGATTGTGGAATAGCAGTTCACGGAGAGAGAGACCAGAACCTGGAGTATTTTTATCCCAATCCAGTGAACATAGAACACGCGGTCAAATCCGCTAGAATCCTTCTGGATAAAAAAGAGCGTGTAAGAGAAAGACCAGACCTGCATCTCGCAAAAATGGTTGAGGACTATTATAAGGTATTTGAGCAAGTGCTGGAAAATGATTGAAGAAATTAGTCTGTTGAAACCGGGCTGGAAATTTTTTTTCCGCAATGACCAAGGCTCAGAGATTGTCTCTAAAATAAAAATCGCGCAAGAAAAAAATCCTTCCAGCATTCGCCTTCTAAAGACCACTACTGGCAGGAGAAGAATTTATGTCTTTGAGCCAGAAGGCTCAACAGAAAAATTTCTCATCAAGGCTTATCTTCCAGCAAAAATATCCAAGCGTTTGAAATATCTGCTCAGGAATTCAAGATGCAAACAGGAATTTGAAGCCTCGCAAAAATTGAAAGAACTGGGCATACCAGCGGTAAATGCGATTGCTTTCGGGTATAGACTGGATAAAGGTATGCCAGCAGAGGAGATCGTGATTGAGCCTTTTGTTGAGGATGCCCAGCAGTTTAATCAAGTCTGGAAAACCCTTGCTTTTGAGCAAAGGAAAAATCTTTTCAAGGCGCTTGCAAAAATGCTCGCTTATCTACATAAAACAGGTGTTCTGCAAAGGGACTTTAAGCCGGATTCAATTCTGGTGAGAAAAATAGCGCAGGAATATGAATTGATTTTATCAGACCTTGAGCGTATAAAAATCTTCCGCAAAAATCTTTCGCAAAACCAGCGGATAGATAATCTCGGAAAAATCATCCAGGCTTTTTTCTCTCTTCTGCCCTGTCCTGAAATGGATTGGCTCATTGATGAATACGCAACTGAGTCCGGAATTCCGTTTAATCAACCTGAGAAAAAAATAAAAATTTTTCTCAAAGCAAAAAAGCATCTGCTTAAACTCGCTGAGCAGAGAAAATCCTGGGCGAATAATACTAACGAGTTAATAGAAAAATTTGAAATCCAGGATATGGAAATTCGTGTTAGCAAAGACATAGGAAAAAAAGCTATAGAAAAATTCCTGGAAAAAAATCAGCTACCGCATAAAGGCTTGATTGAAATAAGCGGAAAAAAGATGGAGATTAAGGAAACAAGGTCAGCAAAAGCAGTGATGGAAAACTATTTTTATTTAAGAGAGCTTAAAATTAAATGCCCTCCAGCGCTTCTCGCAGTTGATTATACAAAGAAAAATAGAGGGCTGGTTGGCTTGCAAATCTCCGAATCTGAAAAAACTTATCAACAAATGCTTCAAGAACTGCCTTCTGAAGAAAAACATAAACTGGAAAGCGCTTATAATGATTTTATCTCCAGGCTAAAATTTCTTGAGCTGGCTCTTAATAATGAGCAATTACAAAAAATACTGGTCGCAAAAGTTCCAGACGGTTATGAATTCTCTCTACCAAGCCCGGAGAAAATTATATAATAAATAATTTTTTGTGGCAAAAATAAAATAATGCCAACTGCTCTAATGAGAATGCAAAACCAGAGATGAGAGGATAAGCTGATCAACTTTGGCTATAGCGTCTGTCAATCCTTGAATTCCTTTTATTTTGTCTATGATTTTTTTCATTGTTTAACCTAAAAAAGGAAAGGGATAAAGTTAATCCCTTTCCATTGTATTTTCAATCTAATTCACCGAAGAACGACATGATGAAAACAAAACATGACAGCAAAATAACAACCATGCCCAACGCAAACACAACTGCCACAGCAATCGTATACTTGTTGGCCTTGCTAACCGGCAGTTTCCAATTTGTCTCCATAAGTGTTCTTTTCGCGCTCGCGAATACCGAGTAAAAGACGTAAAGCTCAAGCGCAAAAACTACCGGTTGGAAAAAGACAGAAGCGGGGATCAGCAACATTCTGTATTTCCGTATCATTTTTTACCTCCTTTCTTAGGTTTTTAATCTATCTTCCTAGCACTTATATCTATACCACAAACCACTAGATTTTTCCACAAAGTTGCCTATTAGTAGTAACCAATTGATTTCTATTAAAAAATCTATTCGTTTTGGCTAATTCCAAAATAGACGAATGTTTGCTATAATCAAGACCAAATGGGATATATCTACGGTTCAGTAAAAGATGGCAAGCTTTACTCTCTCGAAGAAAGAGAAGAAAAAACCTATACACAAGGACACACCTTAACCCACGGGAAAATGATCCCTATGTTCTGGGGTGGCGCCAATAGGCAGGTCGGACCAACTAAAGGAACTTGCCCACAGAAATTGCGACTAAACTCGCGCACACATTAAAACCGAGCAAGAAATTCTCTGCGCTCTGCTATGTATAAAATTGTCAAGTGTCCTAAAAACTTTTTTCTTTGCCTCCAATCTTTCTTTCAATCGTCATCTCTTTACCAAATCTATTTCGGGCGCCAGGATGCCGGGAGTTTGCGGAGTTAAGCAACCTGCTCTGTTGTAAAAATTTTTTTCGCTCAGACCGAACAAGCAGGGTCGTAACCCTGCACCCGATTTTTACAAGGGGCGCAACCCTGCAAGCAATTTAAAAAATGACAGGCGAGCCTGTTTTCGTCAGTTGCAATAAGGTATTGAAATTTAAGATAAAAAATTCCAGAGCAAAAAAGTGTTTGTCCCCTCCAAACAACAAGGGTCAGAGACCCTTGACCCAATCCTTTTTACCTTAAATATCAAAGTGTTAGTCATCAAAAGATCTGTTCCGCCAGGATGAACAAGGGACGCAGTCCCTTGACCCGATTCCCTTTTTCACATTCAAAATCAATGCGTTATGCCGATTATTAGAAACAGCCTGAATTCAATTATCTGAATAATGAGAATGATGTGGATGATTTGTGAATAAAATCAATAAATTAAGGAGGTTTTTGAGGGGAAAAATAGATGGAATTATCTACATATTAATGGGAGGGCATGTGAGGTTTTTTAAGAGTGTTCGGTTTAGCTGAACAGAGGGTTTGTTTAATGGTGCGGATTAAAAAGCGATTAAGGTCTGCGACCTTGCAGGTTTTCACCTGCACCGAATCCGGGACACCAGGGCACCAGTGCCTTTCTTTTTAAAAAGTGGGTCAAGGGGTACGCCCCTTGTCAAGGGCTACGCCCTTGCAGGTTTTCACCTGCACATGATCTGCAAGAATGCTAAAAAGCAGATATAAGTTTTTTGCCTTTGATCATAAGAAATGGTCAAGGGCTACGCCCTTGTTCGCTTTTCATTTGAATGAGGAGCGACTCATTGGGTTTGCGTTATTGGGACCTCGGCGCAAGAAGCTCACAGATACAACGATGCAAGATAGAGCCAAGGTAAGGGCACAGCCCTTGACCGGTTCTGAATGCTTGGAAGGAGGAGACTTAACGCCAGGCAGGCTAATCGTCTGCACCGCGTTTCGGCTCAACCTTCTTTCTTTCTGAACCGGTTTTCAAGCCTCAAGGACCATTAGATTCAGGAGCGTTTCACAGCAAAACATCTTGCGGTTCGGGCGCAAGCTTGATGGAGGTCAACGCTTCCGGTCTTGGGCTTCAACAGTGGAGTAAGCGGAACAGCAGAAGCAGATTAAGGAATGATAGGCAGAAAAGGCAGGCAGGAGTGCCTGCCCCCCTGGCAAGATTGCCTGCAGTCCTATATTTGCAAACCTGCTAATTACCAGCCCCCGGCATTGATAGAATTGCTCTTTGACAATTTAATACCCAGGCAGGGTTACGACGGTTTCAGGGTTGCAGGGGGGCAAGGTTTCAAGCTCTGACCCTTGGGTGCAGGGTTAGGACCCTGCTTGTTCGGTGAGCCCGAACAGGCTATCCTGTCTTTTTTTAAAAAGTGGGTCAAGGGACTCTGTCCCTTGCAGGTTTTCACCTGCACCGAATCCGGGGCATCAGGGCACCAGTGCCTTTCTTTTTAAAAAGCGGGTTAAGGGGCTCTGCCCCTTAGGTCAAGGGTCTATGACCCTTGTCAAGGGACTGCGTCCCTTGCAAGAGTGCCTGCGCCCTGGCAATAGTGTCTTCGCCCCTCACATGCGAGTTATGCGCCATTGGGGGCTGTTATCTTATCAGCCTATCATCTTAATTATCCTCTTATCGTATCCTGGCGCGGTTAATTTCATCCTTGAGTCCGCATTAGAATTTAGGTTAGTTTAATTCTTGACAAATTTGCCAGGTTCTGGTATAGAGTTAAATATCAGGGGATGTTAATGGACTGGGTTCAAAGGAATACCTTTCACCACAACGAGTTTAGCGATGTAAAGGAGCTAGTAGAGATTAAGAGACAGAAAGGTCTCAAAATCTCTCTGGGTTTTCCTGTGCTGAATGAGGAATCCACTATCGGGACCGCGATAGAGATCATCAAGGCTGAGCTTTATGATAAGTATCCTTTGCTGGATGAGATTGCTGTTATAGATTCCGGTTCTGTTGACCGGACTCGCGAGGTTTCTTGGCAAGCTGGGGCTAAAGTTTATAGCTCTTCGGAGATTCTTCCGGAGCTTGGCTCTTTTCCAGGCAAAGGAGAGAACCTATGGAAGAGCCTTTATGTTCTGGATGGTGATATTATTATATGGCTGGACGGGGACATCAAGAATATTCATCCGAAATTCGTTTATGGTCTGATTGGACCTCTTCTTACTCATAATCATCTGCTTTTTGTCAAGGCTTTTTACAAACGACCTGTCCAGCTTCCTGGGGAGGAGCACGAGTATGGAGGGGGACGGGTTACAGAGATATTGGTTAGACCTTTATTGAGCTTGTTTTATCCGGACCTTGCGAAGTTTTATCAGCCCTGTTCAGGGGAATGCGCTGGACGGAGGGAGCTTTTTGAAAGCTTGCCGTTTGCGTGCGGATATGGAGTTGAAACCGGAATGCTGATTGACATTTATAATCGGTTTGGAAGAGATGTTATGGGTCAGACCAATCTTGACCTACGGATTCATCGTAATCAGCCAGCATCTGCGCTTGGGAAAATGGGCTTTGAGATCATCCATGCTTTTTTGAAGCGAGTTGAGAACCAGGGACTTCTGGATTTAAACGAGGAGTTAAATAGAACTTACCAGAAGCTGGAAATGGGACCTGATCTGTATTCTCTAAGAGAGGAGACCATTCAAATTCACGAGCGTGGTCCGATCCTGGAGGTTCCGGAATATAGAGCCAAGTATCTGAGATTTTCGGAAAAAGACTCAGAGGAAATCCTGATTGACGAGAATCTACTCTAAGTTCCAAAAACCGAGATTGAATCTCCAATGCGTATCTGCTTATTAAGCTATCGCGGGAATATGTATTGTGGGGGACAGGGAGTATATGTGTATTACCTGTCCAAATATCTGGCTCGGCTTGGGCACAATGTAGAGCTTATCCAGGGACCGCCTTATACATGGGAAACTCCCTGGTGCGTTGAGCATAGGCTTTCAAACTACAATCTTTTTGCCACCAGGAAATTCTTTTATAAAAACCTTCCTTCCCCTGAGCATCTTTTCCGGCTATTTTATCCGGAGAACTTCTACGAGTTCCTTGCCACCCGGCTGGGTTTTTTCCCAGAGATGCTCGGATTCAGTCTCCGGGCTTATGCGACTTTGGCTAGGCTCTGGCGAGAAAAGCGGTTTGATGTCATTCACGATAATCAAACCCTTGGATTCGGTATGCTTTTGATTCAGAAAAGCTTTCCATCACCTTTGCTCACCACTATTCATCATCCCTTGAGTGAGGACCAGCGTGCGGATTTTCAACAGCTACCTGGCTTTACTCATCGGCTTCGCAGAGCAGTTTATTATCCGCTTTTGATGCATAAGCTTGTTGTTCCGCGTCTGGAGCAGATTGTTACAGTGTCTAAAGTAGCGGCTCAAAGCGTTGCAAGCGCGTATGGTATTCCGCAAGAAAAGGTTGCAGTGGTGTATAACGGGGTTGACACTGAAATTTTTAAGCCAGACCCGCGAGTTCAGAAAAAAAGGCGCCAGCTTATTTTTGTAGGCAACACTGAAGACAGAAAAAAGGGTATCCGCTATCTTTTAGAGGCAATGCTTTATCTTCCCAGAGATGTGCGGCTGTTAGTTGTTGATGGAGGCGCTCCTAGGCATATTGTTATGTCTGAGCTAATGCATAGATATAATCTTGGAGAGCGTGTCAGGACCACTGGCAAGATTCCCACGGAGCAGGTTGCGCGCGCTTATCAGGAGTCGGAAATCTGCGTTGTGCCGAGTGTATATGAGGGATTCGGGTTCCCGCCAGCAGAGGCAATGGCTTGCGGAGTGCCAGTTGTGTCAAGCGATGGCGGGGCATTGCCAGAAGTAGTTGGCAAGGATGGAGAGACCGGATTGATAGTTCCCAAGCAGGATGTTAGGGCGCTGGCAAAGGCGATCAATCTTTTGCTGGAAAAGCCGGAGTTAGCGGCGCGTGTTGCGGAAAACGGTATGAGAAGGGTGCGCGAGTTGTTCAGCTGGGAGTCTTCTGCAAAAAATATGGTTGCTTTGTATGAGGAGATGATTGAGAGAAGAAACCGGTTGCGCAAGTTAGCACATTAAAAGCAGAGATGTGATAAAATGAAAAGAAAAAGGAGAGAAAATGGATAAGAGCAGACTTTATGGATTATTGATCTGTATCGGGATCGTGATTGTGGGAATTTTGTTTGTGGTTGGCGTATTTAAGGGAGGCAGGATCGGATATATTGCGCTTGCTGTCCCAGTTGTGATTTTCACGCTGGGCGTGCTTGGGCTTGGCTTCTGGATCGGCTGGACTATCTTCAGTATTAAGGTAGTTCCGCCGGAGCCAGAGGAAAAGGACTCTGAGAAGAAATAGAGATGAGAATCTGCTTTTTAAGCTATCGTGGGAATATGTATAGCGGGGGTCAGGGTATTTACCTGTATTATCTGACCCGCGAGTTAGCCAGGCTAGGACATCGGATCACGGTTCTTGCTGGGCCTCCTTATCCCTGGGATATGGCATGGGCAAATGTAATTAAAATAACCAATCATCGCTATTATGCTCGCAGGCTTACAAACTATGACTTGGTTAGTTTATTCAAGACATTTAGTCCTCTAAATTTCTACGAGTTTGCATTGACGAGGTTCTGGTTTTTTCCAGAGATGCTAACTTATTCTATTCGCGCTTTTTTCAAGCTTGCTGAGCTTTTGCGGGCTGGAGAGAAATTTGACATAATTCACGATAATCAATGTCTGGGCTATGGACAGGTCTTGCTCAAGGGCTTTGGAATACCTGTAATTGCCTCTATTCATCATCCATTGGCAATGGACCGGGGAGCGGATTTTATTCAGAGTCATACTGTTATAGAGCGTGCAAGGAGAGTGGCTTTTTATCCGTTTGTGATGCAAAAGATTGTGGCAAAACAAATGGAGATGGTTATCAGCGGCTCAAAAAACTCAGCAGATGCGGTTCAAAAAGCATTTGGTCTTGACCCGCGAAAGATGCGAGTGGTTTATGATGGGATTGATGATACTGTTTTTTATCCCAGGCCTGAGGTCAAGCGCGTAAAAGGCAGATTGATATTTGTTGGCAACACAGAAGACCGGAAGAAGGGAATTCTTTATCTGATTCAGGCTCTGGCACAACTGCCGAATGATGTGAGCCTGGTTATAGTTGATGGGGGCGCAAAGTGGAAATTTTATTTGAATCAGCTGATGGACAGGTTTAAGGTTCGGCACCGGATACAGATAAAGGAAAGGCTATCACCAGAAGAATTAGCGCTTGAATACTGTCAGGCAGAGCTGGGGGTTGTTCCAAGCCTTTATGAGGGATTTGGCTTGCCAGCGGCAGAGGCAATGGCTTGCGCCACTCCTGTGGTGAGCACAGATGCAGGCGCGCTTCCAGAAGTGGTCGGCAATGACGGAGCCGGGGTATTGGTTCCTGCAAAAAATTCCAAAGCGCTGAGGGATAAAATTTTGTATCTGCTGGACAAGCCAGGTCTCAGGGAGGAGATGGGCAGAAAGGCGAGCGAAAGAGTAAAGTCGCTTTTCACATGGTCAGAATGTGCGCGCGGGACTGAGGCTGTTTATGAGGAGTTGCTTTGTAGGAGAAGGGAAAATGCTCACGGCTAATTATGATTTACTGGAAGTTAAACCCGGACAGAAAATTCTGGATGCTGGATGCGGAGCAGGGAGGCACTGTTTTGAAGCGTTTCGGAGGGGGATGCATGTTTATGCCCTGGATTATAATCTTGAAGAAGTGAAAAAGGTTATGTATAGCCTGGTTGGCGCGAGTGATAGGGACAAGGAGAATGGAGGCGTTTGGCAGAGCTTGACCGGAGATGTTCATAATTTGCCGTTTGCGGACAATTATTTTGACAGGATCATCTGCTCTGAGGTGATTGAGCATACCTGGCAGGATATGACGGTTCTAAAGGAACTGGCGAGGATTCTTAAGCCTCGTGGAAGAATAGCCATCACCACTCCAACCTATTTTACAGAGTATGCGTATGACAAATTAAGCCCGCTTTATTTTACGAATCCTGGTGGGCATATAAGGAAGTTTTTGCCAAGGGAGCTTGCGAGCAAGATAGAGATGGCTGGTCTCAAGATATATGCTGTTAGGTTTGCTCACGGCTATCATTCTGCGTATTGGCTATTGCGCTGTATCTTTGGTCTTGAGAATGAAAAGCATCCAGTTGTAAAGGCATATCGCTGGGCGCTGGTCCAGACTTTTTATTCGCGGTTTATGTTCAAGCTGGAGAAGCTCTTTGATTATATCTGTCCCAAGAGTATTATCTTTTATGCCTGGAAACCCGGGCAATAGGAATAATTTGTTTGATGGAGGGATTGCCCTGGTGATGAGGCTCAATATTATGAATTATGAATGGAGAATAAGATGAAAAGAAGAGGAATCACGATTAACAAAGATGGCAAGCTCTGGCTGGGTTTGCCCAAAGGGTCTCTGGAAAAAACCACGCTCGCTCTTTTTGAAAAAGCTGGCTGGAGCATCAAGCTGGGCGAGCGGGAGTTGTTTCCAAGTATAGATGATCCGGAGATTATGCCAATAATGCTGAGGGCGCAGGAAATTCCTTTAAGCGTGCAGAATGGTCCTCTTGATTGCGGGCTTACTGGAAGGGACTGGGTGATTGAGCAGGATGCGGATGTGAAAGAGGTGTGCGCTCTGACTTATTCCAAAACCGGTTTTCGGAAGGTGAAGTGGGTTGTTGCGGTTCCGATGAATTCGCGTATTAAAAGCCCTAAAGACCTGAAAGGAAAATTGATTGCGACTGAGGCAGTGAACATCACGAGAAAGTATTTAGCTCAGAAGAAGATTTCAGCCAAGGTTGAGTTCAGCTGGGGAGCAACAGAAGCCAAGCCGGGTATTCTTGCGGATGCCATAGTTGAAGTGACTGAGACGGGAAGGTCTCTTATGGCAAATAATCTGCGCATTCTGGATACGGTTCTTGAGAGTGAAACTGTGTTGATAGCAAATAATCAAGTATGGAAAAACGATGCGGGGAAGCGAGAGAAGATTGAGATTATAGCAATGATGCTTCAGGGTGCTTTATGTGCGGCTGGACAGGTTGGGCTAAAGATGAATGTTCCGAAAAAGTTTCTGGAAAAGGCGCTAAAGCTATTGCCAGCTCTGCACACGCCGACATTGTCGCAACTATCAGACCCGGGCTGGTATAGTCTTGAGGTTGTTGTTGAGGAGAGGAATGTGCGGGAGTTAATTCCGCTTTTGAAAAAAGCTGGAGCGAGCGGGATCATTGAGTATCCTTTGAACAAGCTTATTTATTGAAAGTAAAATGAAGTCAGTAAGCGCTGGTTTTGTTCATCTTCATAACCACACAGAATACAGTATGCTGGATGGATTGATCCGTATAGAGGATATGGTGAAGAAAGCCAGGGAATACGGTATGCCAGCGGTGGCTATCACAGACCATGGAAACCTTTTTGGCGCAGTGGAATTTTACAGTCTTGCGATGAAAGAAAAGGTAAAGCCAATCATTGGTTGTGAATTTTATATGGCGCATGAAAGTCATAAGATTCATAATAAATCTGAGAATAGCCCATATCATCTGATCCTTCTCTGTATGGATGAGAAGGGCTATAAGAATATGTGCCAGTTGATTACTCATAGCTATCTGGAGGGGTTTTATCATAAGCCGAGGATAGACCGCTCGCTTTTAGAAAAATATCACGAGGGCTTGCTCGGAATGAGTGCGTGCCTTCAGGGAGAAATCCCGCAATTGCTGATTGAAGGGAAGCATTCAGAAGCGATGAAAAGGCTCAGATGGTATCAGGATTTACTTGGCAAGGACAATTTTTATCTGGAGCTTCAGGAGAATGGACTTCCGGAGCAGACTAAAGTTAACCAGGAGCTTCTGGCGCTTGCTGAAAAAACAGGAGCGCCACTGGTCTGCTCCAATGATTGTCATTATTTGAATCCGGGCGGAAAGGCATATCAGGACATCGTGCTTTGCATCCAGCATAAGAAAAAATTGGACGACCCGGACAGATTTCAGTTTCAGACAGGCCAGCTTTATTTTCGCTCCCCTGAGGAGATGAAACATCTTTTCCGGGAAATTCCCCAGGCGATTGCTAACACTATGGAAATAGCAGACAAATGTCAGTTTTATTTTGACTTTTCGCAATTGCATCTGCCCAGGATTGACCTTGGACCAAACGAGACGCCAGAGCAAAGGCTGGAAGCAGAGGCACGCAAGGGCTTTGAGCAAAGGCTTTCTCAACTGCGTAGGGACCCATCTTTCAATGAAGAAAAGGAAAGGCTATATAGAAAGCGGTTTGAGCACGAGCTGACCGTGATCAAGGACACAGGATTTGCAGGATATTTTTTAATCGTGGCGGATATGATCAATTACGCTCGGAGCAAGGGTATTCCTGTTGGTCCTGGTAGAGGAAGTGCGGCAGGGAGCCTGGTTGGATACTCGCTTAGAATAACTAATGTTGACCCGATTAGATATAGTCTTTTGTTTGAAAGATTCCTGAATCCGGAGCGAAAGGAGATGCCTGATATTGATGTGGATTTTTGTCAGCTCCGGAGGCCAGAGGTTATAAGCTATGTCACGGAGAAATTCGGGGGCGAGACCAATGTGGCGCAATTGATCACATTTAGCAAGATGAATGCGCGCGCCGCGTTTCGGGATGTGGGAAGGGTGCTCAATTTTCCGGCACAGGTCATTGACCAGCTTACCAAGCTGATTCCTGATGAGCCGGATATTACTCTGGCTAAAGCTCTGGAAAAAGAGCCACAATTAAAAGAGAAGATAAACTCAGACCCTAAATTGGGTGAATTATATAAAAACGCTCAGCAGATTGAGGGGTTGTCCAGACAACCAGGTATCCATGCCGCGGGCGTGGTTATTTCAGACAAGCCGATCACAGAATATATGCCGCTTTACAGAAGCTCAAAAGAACCCTACGCGGTGACCACGCAGTATGATGGCGCCTCAGTGGTAAAGTTAGGAATGGCTAAATTTGACCTGCTGGGACTCAGAAATCTTACAGTAATTGATCAAACCCTGAAAATGATTAAACAAAATTATGGGGTGGAGATCAATATAGACGAAATTCCCCTAGATGATGACAAGGTTTATAAGATGATTTCCAGAGGAGAAACGATGGGGATTTTCCAGATGGAAAGCTCTGGAATGACTCAGCAGGCGATGAAGGTTGCTCCGAACAAAATTGAGGACATGATTGCGCTGATTGCGCTTTATCGTCCCGGTCCCCTGGGCGCTGGAGAAATGATAAATGATTTTATAGAGTGTAAGCATGGGAGAAAGAAGATCAGTTATCTTTTGCCGGAACTGGAGGAGATACTCAAGGAGACATACGGCGTGATTCTTTATCAGGAGCAGGTGATGCAGATTGCGGCAAAGCTGGCTAACTACACGATGGGAGAAGCTGACCTGTTCCGCAAGGCGATGGGCAAAAAGGAGCGCGCAATTATGGAGGAGCAGAGAGAGCCGTTCATTGCGCGCTGTTTGAAAAATGGTCTTGATAAACCGATAGCAGAGCAAATTTTTAACCTGATTCAGGAATTCGCAGGATATGGCTTCAACAAATCTCATTCCACCGCGTATGCTATACTCGCGTATCAGACCGCGTATTTAAAGGCTCATTATCCGGTGGAGTATATGTGCGCATATCTCACAAGCGAGATGGGGGACACAGATAAAGTGGTTCAATATCTGAATGAGACAGAGCGGATGGGTATAAAGGTTCTTCCACCTCATATCAATCACAGCTATTTTGAGTTCACTATTACGGGTGAGTCTGAGAAAAAAATTGTCTACGGATTGGGAGCGATTAAGAATGTTGGAGAAAATGCGGCAAGAGAAATAGCTCAAGTGCGCGTTGAAGGCGGTGCTTTTAAGTCTATATTTGACTTCTGCGAACGGGTAAATCTTCATTCGGTTAATCGGAAGGTAATAGAAAGTTTAATAAAAGCTGGCGCGTTTGACGGATTGGGCGCTAACCGGGCGCAAATGATGGCTGTAATTGACAAGGCAATAGAACAGGGTCAAAATCTCAGAAGAAGTAGAGAGCTAGGTCAGAAAGACTTTTTCCAGATTCTTGGACCCAAGAAAGGCGCTGAGAAAAGACCCCCGGAGCGTTATCCGGAGATTGAGGAATGGGACAGAGCCGAGCTATTGGGCTATGAAAAAGAGGTTCTTGGCTTGTATCTTTCTGGTCATCCGATGCTCAGGTATCAGGATATAGTTGAGCGTCTTGGAGCTTTTTCGGTCAAGGACTTAGCTGGCTTAAAGGCTGACCGGCTTGTTGTTATCTGCGGAATGATAACCAGCTACTCTGAACGGAACACCAGAAAAGGGGAACGGATGGCTAATTTCAAACTGGAGGACTTGAGCGGTCGTGTGGAGGTGGTGGTTTTTCCAAGCGCTTTTAATGTTTCGCAATCCGCTCTTAAAAATGTTGACCAGCCAGTAATAGTTAAAGGCAGGGTTCGCTATGAGGAAACCATCCGGATTATTGCGGACAGGGTAATGACTCTCAATCAGGCAATGACCGAGCTGGTTTCTGTGATTCATTTGTGGATTTCTCTGGAATGGGTCAATGAGGAATTGCTGATTCATCTGCGAGATTTGCTCAAACAATACCCAGGTAAGGGCAAAGTTATTTTGCATATGTTTTCTTCAAACGGAGGCGAGGTTGTGTTAAGCGTTCCGGAGCATTTCGGGGTTCGTTTGGAGGAAAGCCTTTTGAAGGAAATTGAGGGGATTTTAGGGGAAAAAACTGCTAAAATGGAATTAAAGATTAATTGAGCTTGGAGGGAAGAAATGGAGAGAGCAAAAATAAATGTTCAGGACCAGGTGCTGAATGTCTCGCGTAAGGAGCGGGTTCTGGTTGAGATTCAACTTATGGGCGGGGAAAAAATTCGCGGGCACATTCAGAGCTTTGATGAGTATTGCATCTGGCTTAAGCAAGAGGATGGAAAAGAGACAATGGTCTACAAGCATGCGCTTATCAGCTTGACTCCACAGACGCCTATTCTCCTTAGCAAGAAAGAGCTTTCTAAAGAAGGACAATGAGAGCAAAGGCTTTAGTTTTGCTTATGAGCCTGGCAATGCTCCTGGTCAATGCCAGCGTGGAATTCCAGACTTTATTCTGGACAGTTGAAGGCAAGGCAGAGATAGTCTCAAATAATTTTGCGCAAGCCGAGACACAAGCCCTGACAGATGCGTTCAAAAACGCGATCAGCAAGACACTGATTGAGACACTGGGTGAAAAAACTGTTAACGAAAAGGCGCGTCAGATTGCGGATGCATTTTACAAAGACCCAGCCAGATTTGTTAATCGCTATAAAATCATCTCGCAGGGTCCTGTGGAAAAAGAATACATAATGCAGGTGGAAGTGGAGCTTTCCCCTGAACAAATCAAGATCGGATTGGTCCAGGCAGGATTGATTGAGTCACGGAATAAAGTCATTATACTCGCAGTCATCCAGGATGAGGATGGCGCTCTAAAAAGCATTTGGCTCGCAGGCTCTGGCAAGGAATCTCAGATGGAAAAAATTCTCTCCCGCGAGCTTCAAGCCCGGGGATACAGGCTCGCTAATCCAGAGCCTGTCCTGGATATTCAAAAACTGGAAAAAAATATCTCAGACCTCAACTGGCTTTCCAAAATGAAAAATAAATATAACGCAGACCTGTTTTTGCTCGGAAATCTCAAGCTCAAAACAGAATTAAAGACCAAAGCAGACGCCAAAAAAGCCGAGCTGGAAAATATAGATGATAGCGAGAAATCAGAGCGAAATATATATTCTGTCAGAGCGCAATTTGACCTGACAATTATAGACCTCACCGGGCAAGAGAAAAATGCGCGTCTATCAACCGAACAGTCAGTCAACCTCCTGGGCATGGACCAGGCAAAAAACCGCGCAATAGAACTTGTGGCTCAGACTATCTTGCCAGAATTAAATCTGGCTTTGGACCGTCTCGCAAAAAAGGGAATAGGAGCAGAAGATGCTGGAGAAAAAATTATAGAGGTTACAGGCATTACCAGCTATTATCAGTTCCAGCAGTTGATGGATGGATTGAAAAAAATTAGTGCGATTCAAAATCTGGAGCTTTTGGGATTTGCCCCGGGAACCGTCCGATTCAGCGTCAACTATTCCATAGACCGGGAGGCGTTAAAAAAAGCAGTGTCCAGCGCCAGGTTTCCAGAATTCAGGCTCCTGCCCATGGACTCTGACCACAACAAAGAGTTAAGATTTAAATTTGAGTCTATCTGAGTATTGACAGACCTTAGCCGTTATCAAAATTCATACCATTATTGTCCGATTTTCCCGCACTGCGCCCTCTGTCTGAGAAAATGGTCCACTAAAACTATTGCAACCATTGCCTCAGCCACTGGAACTATCCTTGGACAAATGCATGGATCATGCCGACCTTTGGCTCTCAATTTTCTTGGATTTCCTTGAACATCAACAGTGTCCTGCTCAAGCGCAATGCTGGAAGTAGGCTTAACAGCAACCCGGATAATAATCGTGTCTCCAGTGGAAATCCCGCCTAGAATGCCTCCTGCGCGATTATACTTAGTATGAATCTTGCCTCCCTCAGACACAAACGGGTCTGAATTCTCCGAGCCTCTGCGTCTTGCCATTTCAAAGCCATCTCCGAACTCAACCCCTTTAACCGCGCCAATGCCCATCAAAGCAGATGCCAGCTCCGCATCCAGTTTTGAAAAAACCGGCTCGCCAAGTCCTGCGGGAACCCCGAATGCCCGAACCTCAATAATACCCCCAACGGAATCTCCCTCTCCCTTGAGTTTCTTGATCAGCTCCACCATCTCTTTTGCCCTGTCAGGGTCCGGGCATCTCACCGCATTCTTTTCAATCTCCTCTGGCAAAAATTTATCCGCCCGTATAGAGCCGATGCTTATTGTTCCCGCGTAAATCCATACCCCAAATGATTCCAGAACTTTTTTAGCAATAGCGCCAGCCGCAACACGCGCCGCAGTCTCTCTCCCGCTAGACCTTCCTCCGCCTTTCCAGTCCCGAATCCCGTATTTCGCCCAATACCCAAAATCCGCATGTCCGGGCCGAAAAAGGTCCTTCAAGTCCTTATATGATGATGAGTCAACATCCTGGTTCCGGATCAAAAGACCAATCGGAGTGCCTGTGCTCTTGCCCTCAAATATCCCTGAGAGAACCTCAACATAATCCTGCTCGCTCCTGCTCGTGGTGACCTCGCTCTGACCAGGACGCCTCCGGTCCAGCTCCTTCTGTATATATTCCCGAGTCAGTTCTATTCCAGGAGGGCATCCGTCAACCACAGCGCCAATCGCAGGTCCGTGCGACTCGCCAAAAGTGGTCACTCTAAAAATCTCGCCTATGCTATTCCCGCTCATTTGCTTTTAATTATATACTTTTTTGTTAAATGCGCAAAGGATAACAAAAACATACCGAGCAAAAACCCAATGCTGAAAAACAATCCAATCCGGAATCCCCAGGGCTGATATAAAAACTTTATCTCCCATACCCCTCTGGATAATTTTACTTTTCGGAAAATACCATCCTCTTTGAAAATTTTTACCTCTGTGCCTGCGGGTAATATAAACGCTCTCCAGCCCGGAGCGTATTGATCAGCCAAGACTAGATCAGAATTTTCAGAGCTATGAGCAACCACCATAACCATATCAGGTTTATACTCGTAAATCCGGGCATTTTTAAAATCAAGCCCGGACAGATACAGCTTTAACCAGACCCGGGGTATAGCGTCCTGATTCATATATAAGTAATGGTCTTGGCTACGACCAATTAAAATCAAGTCCGGGGAATTTAAACGATGCTCACCGATAATATACTTTACCCCAAATACATTTAGCCATTTATGATCAAGATGCTCATCCTCAATCCCAAACCACCACCCCTGGCTTATATAGCGCTCTTTTAAGTCCTCTATCCTTATCCCGTAAATCTCAGCCATCTTCTCCGCATAAGCTCTGGGATAAATTCCGTCAAATTCCCGAAAGTCATTAGCCCTGAAAAGAACATTCAGATCCGGGCTAAGGATCTTACCAGTGGCAACCATCCTGCATAATGTCTTATCTTCTATAATTGGCTGATAAATTGGAGGGACTATATTATTATCATATTGATAGAACTTGGTATCTGTCAGCTCTGGTCTCAATCCCGCGCCTAAATAAATAACATTTACGCATACTAGACCAATAATAACTAAACCTGCAAGTTCTGTTTTTCCAGAAAAAATTCCATAAGCAACCAATAATTCAGCAGACATCAACAAAATCAGTGGAATAATAACAGGCATCCAGTTTATCATCCCAATGTGGCGCGACAAAATAAAAGCTAAAACAAGCGACAAGAACGCAATAAAATTAATAAGGCTAACTGCCAAAATATAATTTCGTAATGACACTAACTTTTTGAAAAAATAATCCATACCATATCCAGAAAGCATTGCAATACATAGACATACTCCGAAATACGCATGTTTTGGTGTTCGGATTTTGTCCAGAACTGGTAGATAGTTTAGATATGAAAAAGGAAAAAGCTGATAAATCATTGACCAGACCACAATCAGATATATCCAGAAAAACAATGCGCTTCTTGGGATACGATTTATTTTGCTGAGAGAGAATAATAACAAAAATAATGGAATCAAGCCAATATATCCCGGCAATTTGAACCATTCTGGAAGCAATTCCATTGGCTTAAATAGCCATGGAAAGAAAAAACTGAAAAGCCTTTGCGCTGATAAATAATCCAGCGAAAAAATTCTACCTGTATGATAATTCCAGCTATAACCAAGATACTCAATAAAATTAAAAAGCTGAACAGAACTCAAGGCACACCCGAAACAGAGACTAACCATAATTACCAAAATTTTCTTTTTAGAACCCCATCCACCCCGGATAAGCGCATAGCCAGAAATAAAAACCAGTGCATAAAAACCTGCTTGCGGATTTCCTCCTAGAAAAATCAATGCTGAGAGCAAACTCAATCCAATAAGTTTGGCAAAGTTTGCCTGAGTTTTGTAAATTTTTTCCACCAAAACAAGACCCGCTGGAACCCAGAGGTCAACATTCAGATTAATATGATTTATATTCAGCCTAATAAATCCACAAAAACAAATACTAACTGCCGCTAGTGTCCGGGCTAAAAAACAAAGCCTGAGTTCCCTGCCAAGCCAGTAACTGAAAACGCCCAGCAGAAATAATTTCAACATCAACAAATAATCCAGCAATTTCAATGAAGGAAAAATTTCAAAAATGATATTAAACGGATTCAATGGAGCTGTTTGATAATTTGCCCAGAGAGGCATACCAGCGCCTTTAAGATTACACCAGAGCGGGAAATGACCATCTCGCAACTGTCTTGTGCTTTCAACCAGCCATGGATAAAGACCAATTCTTGGAGTAGGGTCCCAGAAAAACGCAAGAAATAAACTATGAGCCGAATCAATAAAATCATAATACTGAATAAATATACATAATAACAATAACGCAACAAAAATTATAAACGCTCTCTGCTCTCGCATCTTTCTATTGAATCACCACTTGCATAATTTTGACAACCCTTTTTTTACCCACAGGAAATCAAACTTTGCGTCTAAATTCCATACATTGCTAGATTGATGAAATAACCGCATTACTTTTTCCGACAAAGAAAAACTAGCGTGGTGCCAAAAGGCATTCGCAAATAAGGAAACAATTTCGCTTCCATATTGCAGACCCAGAGCAGAATCCGGTTAACCGGAAAAGGAAGATGATATGGCAAGGTCTCGGTTTTGCTCCCGATGAATTTTTGCGCCATTTTCAAAGCAACTCCGAGCGGAAACAAAAATCCAAAAAAATTTCCAGAAACCTCAATTTGAAAACCAGTTCTGGTTAAAAGAGCCGAAAGTAATTTTCGGCTATAACGGATTTTATGCTTAAGAGCATAATCGTGCCGGGAATAAAGAAATTGAAACGCAGGCGCTGTGATCAAGAAATATCCTCCGGGCTTGAGCGTGCGATACACTTCCTTAACCATACTATCCGGGTCATCGGTATGTTCAATAGTGTCCAGAGAAGTCACCAGATCAAAGCTATTCTCAGCAAACGGCAAAACCTCTCCACGCGAAAGAATCAAATCTCTTAACCCACGCGTTAAACAATATCTTAATGCTTCTTCAAAACAATCCAGACCAATCGCAAATCCTGATTTTTCCAGATGCTTCAAATTATTCCCGGTTCCAGAACCCAGGTCCAGTATCAATGGATTTTCCGGCAAATTCAGGCGCATCAGCAACCGATCAACAAGAAACTGCTTCGCAACAAACCAGAAAAAGCTGTCCTCAGCCTCAAACATCTTTTGATACTCGCTCTTCACCATCAAAATACCCGCCTTAGCTTCAACCAGTTCCTCCACAACATCCGCAGAGAAAATACCGTGCGCAACAAACTTACAAATCTCCTGGGCACTAAATAGAACCTTAAATACCCAAGAACCTGAACCCTGCGAAGCCAGGACTCGCTCAAATCCTTTTCACGAAACGCATAACGCCGATAATAATCAAAGTCCTCCTCCTTTAACGCAATCTCTGATTGAAATTGCTCATACAAATAAGTTCTCGGAAGTGGGGTTGTGATATTGATCGTAAGGTCATCAATGTTAAGAGTGCGGGCATAAGCAAGCGTCTGTTTAACCTCTTTCCGGGTTTCGCCAGGAGCCCCAATCATAAAAAACCCCTGAACACTTAAATCAAGCGATTTTACCAATCCAACCGCATTTTCTATCTCCGCGCGCTCAACCTTTTTATTCAAAATCTGATTCCGAATCCGGTCTGAATATGCTTCAATACCAATATATACCTTACGCAATCCAGCCTCTTTAAGCGCATCCAGGACCTCTCGCTCCGCCAAATCCGCCCGAATATTGCATCCAAAAACCAAGTCCAGCTTTGCATCAATAATCTCTTTTGCCAGCGCCTTGCACCATACACGGTCAACAACAAGAGTATCATCCATAAAATTGAACCCCTGAATCTTAAACCTTTCCTTTAGCCACTTAAGCTCAGCCACGATATTCCCCGGAGAGCGCTTTCTGAGCCTTCTCCCGAACAGCTTCTCCAGAGTGGGCTGACAAAAACTGCATTGATAAGGACACCCTCGCGTGGCTATTATGTTAACCCCCAGAATAGGCTTCCGGAGCGTATCCAGTTGAAACCAAAGCTTCATATATTTTTCAAGCTCAATCAGGTCAAACGCTGGAAAAGGAATCAGGTCAAGATTCTCTATTGGCGCCCGTGCAGGATTTTGTGCCCATTTGTCTCCACTCTTAAACCAGATTCCAGAAATCCCTTGTCCCTCTCCCTTTTCAACTAGCTCCACCAGGCTATCTTCAGATTCACCTATTGCCAGAAAATCAAACATCTCTGTTGCGCATTGCTCAGCAAGAGTTGTTGGATGAGGTCCTCCTAAAATGACCTTTGCTTCTGGCTGAATTTGCCGGACCAGCATCGCAACCTCTCTTGCCGCGCCTGCCATTGTTATCATCGCGCTTATGCCTATCCATTGATAGTTATTCTCTACAAGATGAGACCTGAGGGTCTCCACAGGTTTTTTACAAAAACCTAGGTCAAGAATATCAGGCACAATCCCTAGCCTTGACCTGAGCACAGACGCCAGATATAAAATCCCAAGCGGCGCGTCCCCAGTTGGATACTTCAGCCTGGGGTAGATGAAAAGAAAATCTTTAACCTTTTTCAAGCTCTCTTCTCCGCCAGAGATTCCAGCGAATCTTCAAAACCTCCAGAATCACACTCGGAAGATGCGCTATTGGCTTAACCTTGCTCCCCTCCTCATCCATCCATACAACAGGCACCTCCACAATCCTGAATCCCATTCTCATTGCAAGCGCCAGAACCTCAAGATCAAATGGCAAACCCTTAGCAGTCTGAAGCGGAAATATCTTTTTAGCTGTTTGATGCCGAAATAGCTTGAACCCGCATTGAGTATCCTTTAATCCAGTCCGCACAATCAGCCCGGTCAGAACCCCAAACGCCACTCCAATATGTTCTCTTAACCAGGGCTGATGCTTCACTATCTCCGCTCCCTCAGCTCGCCTAGAGCCAATTGCAATGTCAAAACCTTTCTTAAGCGCATCCTCCAGTTTTGCAAGCTCCTCAATCGGCGTGGACAAATCCGCATCGCTCATCAGAATCAATTCCCCGTCCGCATTAAGCATCCCGGCACGAACAGCCCAGCCCTTGCCCTGATTCCTCTCCAGCCTGACTAGTTTCAACTGAGGAAAATGCTTTTGAACCCTTTCAACAACCTCCGCAGTCCCGTCCCTGCTACCATCATCAACCACTATCACTTCATAATCATCTTTCCAGCTTTGAAAATACTCCTGAATCTTCCTCAGAGTCCTCTCAATCCGCTTCGCCTCGTTGTATGCCGGAATCACTACGCTTAAACTTTTCATTCAGTTTATTATAACCCGATGCTTGCTCTTGAAAAAATCAGCCTGCCAGGATGTTTGACAAAATCTGACTTTTACCCAAAATATCCAGCAATGTCTGACAAAAAAATTGATACATCCTGGGACGATCAAGAGATCGTTCTCAGCAAAATGACCCCGGATACAAAATTTCTTTTTGACAGAATGACCCAGGCAACCATTGACGCAGTGCAAGCCGGTCCCGGAGAAGAAATCCTGGAACTGGCTTGCGGAAGAGCTGTTGATGCCTTTCAACTTGCCTTAAAAGGAGCATGCGTATTCGGCTTAGACCCCTCGGATAAAATGCTTAAAAAAGCCCTTGAATGGGTTGAGCCAGGAAAAAATCATCCGGTAATCCTGCTTCGCTCTTTAGCAGAATCTCTACCATTTCCAGACCAAAGTTTTGATAAACTCGTTTGCAAAGGCTCTATTGACCATTTTGCAGACATAGACGCCTCTCTCAAAGAAATGCAAAGAGTCCTGAAGCCAGACGGAAATCTCATCATCTCTGTCGCTAATTTTGAAAGCCTGTCCTGCAAACTCGCAAGAGCCTATGACTGGTTTTATGAAAAACTCAAAAAAAAGAAACGAACCGAGCATCCATCCTGGCTTCCTCCAGATGACCATAATTTCAAGTTTGACTACAAATTCCTGATCCAAAAATTAAAACCACTCTTTGAGATTAACTCCATTCAAGGATTGAGCCTTCTATGGTGCTTTCCTTACTGGGGAGCTACCCTGGAAAAACTCAAGCCAGATACCGCGCAAAAAATCCTCAAAGCCCTGGACAAAATAGCCAACCTTGTCCCTTCTCTAAGCGATGTCCTGGTGGTCAGTGCAAGGAGAAAAAGCGATTAGCAAATAACCAAGAGCGAAAATGTCAGCAGGCGCTCTTGTGAGGCGCGCACGCACTCTTGCGAGGGGGGCAGGCACTCTTGCGAGGAGGGGCACGCACTCTTGCGAGGGGGCAGGCACTCTTGCCTGCCACAAGTGGCATACCCCTTGACCCAAGGGTCGCAGACCCTTGACCCACTTTTTAAAAAGCAAGACTCTGCTCTCCCAGATTCGGTGCAGGTGAAAACCTGCAAGGGTCATTGACCCTTGTTTCCTTCGCGCATTCGCGGTAGAGGGGAAATTTTCAAACATCTATCAAATAACCGCTGAACGCTTTTTTGTAGTAATTTTTTTAATCTTTGGTTGAAAAATTCAACAGGTGGGATTCGGATGGAAATTATAAGGAAGACGCGGGAATTTTTAATACTTCTTTAATGATTGTATGTAGAAGAATTCAACAATTATTAAAAATCATGGAAAATGCTGGAATTATATTTTATTTTTAATTTCAATATGTTAGACTAGAAGACAGGATTTTGGCACGGTGGTTGCTAGATATTAAGGGCGGAGACAGGAAAATGGAAGGAAACGGTAAAAGCAAGAATAAAAAGTGCGCAGACAAAAGCGCCTGTGCCAGCAAGAGTGTAAGCATCACGAGAGCGTGTATGCGGAACGAATCTGGCAGACACATAGTGAGGGCAGAGACATGGGTCTGCCAGTAAAATCGTAGAGAAAGGAGGTAGGTAAGATGGAAAGAGAAAAGAAAGAGAGGGAGTTAATGGAGGTTGTGCCGGCGTGGGAGAGGAAATGCAGATGGATGGAGATCGGGATAGTTTCTTACAAGCTGTGCACGCGGAATTATGAATGCTCATCGTGTCCGTTGGAGCAGGCATTGATTGAGGATCGGAATAGCCCGATTTATTCTACGCTGGCAAAGGCTCCGGAATGGTTCACCGCGGCGCATCGGGAGAAGTTTTTATCCTTGCCGCCAGAGAGCAGGAAATGCCGTCATATGCTTACTGGAGAGGTTTCGTTCCGTCTGTGTGACAACAGCTTCCGGTGTTCTTTGTGCGAGTTTCATCAAAGCTTACTGGATCGGACTAGCGCGGAATTTCCGCTGATTGAAGAGGATGTGAGCTGGGTATCTGGCTATCAGGTTCCATTACATCTTTACTTTTATCGTGGTCATAGCTGGGCGCGTGTGGAATGCAACGGCATTGTGCGTGTTGGCATAGACGATTTTGCGGCAAAGCTGATGGGCAAGGTGGAAGCTGTGGAGCTACCTAAGATAGGAGAGCAGATTCTTCAAGGCGCTCCTGCGTCTGAGCTTAAGCAGAAAGGTCTAAAAGCAAGGGTTCGCTCTCCAATGGATGGCGTTGTGGTAGCTGTGAATCCTGCGCTGACGAATCCGAAGAACACTCTGCGGGACCCTTATGGCAAGGACTGGATGTTTTTGCTGGAGCCGGTTAACCTGAAGCAGGATTTGGTTAATCTGCTTTACGGCTATGACGCCAAAGCATGGATGAACTCGGACGCGGAGCGGCTCTTTAATCTATTGCAGGCGAAGCTGGGACCAACCGCCTTAAAAGGCGCGCTCTTGAGTCCGCAGGTGTGGGAAAAAATCCCTGAGAACGAATGGCAGAATATGCTCAAGCAATTCCTGCTCTATTGATGAGTTTTTCAATCAGGGCTGGTCTCGCATCAGCCGCGACCAGCTTTTTTTTCATCCTTCTGAAACAATTCTTCCTCGGCTTTAGATTGAAAATCGGAAAAATTTTTACTGGATGGCAAAACTATTATTCAGTAGGACATTGAAGAGCTTAAATGTTTCTTAATGTATGATACCATTTCAGATGAGGATTTATTTTCAGCATCCTGGTTTCGGGCTTTGAGGAGCGGAATGGGAAAATGTTTTTTGGGCAAAGGTGGTTAAATTGTTTATTGCGAGGGTGGAGGAACTGGCAGACGCGCTGGACTTAGAATACAGAGCTTAAAAAGCATAAGGGTTCAACTCTGTTCCCTCGCACAATAAGGGATTATGTGCGGGAGAAGGTTCTGCGCAAACAGGGGACTTGTTGATTCTGGATATTAAGGGGGGAAATAAAATGCCCAGTCAATCCGCGCCCAGGATTCAATATACGATGGGAGAGAAGAGCGTGATTCTAGGCTCGCGCATTAGGGATATCTGATGATTTTGACAAGGAAACAGCCGGAGCGTTTTATTCCTGCGATGAATTGGAAATTATCCGGATATTGTTTGATTAGATTTATGAGTTCAGGATTATCCATAATCAAAAGATGTGTAGCGTGATTTTGTTTTAGATATTTCCATTGGTCTTCAGAATTGACTCCCATTTTATACCAGTTAGATTTTCTGCCGGAGTAGAACCAAGTAATTGGGGCTTTGCGTGAGATGATCACCGCATCTGGAGGAAGGATTTTTCCCGCGACTTTTTGAAGAATTATCCAGTCTGAAAAAGGGATGTTATATTCTTCGGGCTTTTGCCAGTAGAGATAATACTTGGCAAGGTCAATCGCCGGGTCTTCCCATTCACCGTATCCTTCCACGAAAACCGGCTCGCGTGGATAAATCAGTTTCTGATGATATTTATAAGCGAGCCAGGCTGTGTATGTGAATTGCCAGATGGTCAATCCAGCCAACAAAGCCAAAATAACGGGCTCAAAACCCTTGATAATTTTTTTAAGCCAGTCCAGACCTTTTAGGAAATAATATGGCGCGAGTGGAATTATAGCAAAGCTGAATCTTTCCTCTTTGAAAAACCAGAGCATTGCCAGACTAAATAGCGCTAGAAAGCTTAGTTCAGCGATGAGGTTTTTATTTTTAAGCCGGAAAGTTATGCCAAGGACTATCAGGCTGAAAAAGCTCAAGCTGAATTTTAGCGCGGATTCTTTGTTCGGGAAAAGCCAGCTGGGGAATGCGAATCCAGCTAGATGCGGGATATGAAGATAGCTATTGGTTTTGAGCCTTTGCAGAAAATCTGCAAAATCTGCATTTCCAAGTTGGGGCAAATATGGATTTTTTGCCAGAAACTGCTTGAAATAAAATCCACCCTCTCCGACCATTATATTCCTTAAAGTCCATAAGCCGTAGCCCATAACAAAAACTCCAGCAAATATGAGCCAGAAAGGAATTCCTGAAATTTGGACTTTCCGAAATTTTGAATCCAGGATGATGGCGAGAAAAAATACCGAGAACAAAACCAAGCCCTGCTCGCGTGTAAGCGCAGAAGCCAATACCAGAATGGAGAAAATAAGTATTTTAAACAGGTCAAAGCCTTTAACTCGCGTGTAGCTCAGGAGAAACAGGGCGCTGAACATAAAAAACATAAACAGAATCTCGGTGAGGATATTGAGCAGGAATGAGAAATACGCTGGGAGAGACCCGACGAGAAAGAAAATCAGAAGCGCTCTTAATCTGCTTTCTCCTTGTATCCGCGCCCAGCCAGCTACCAACAGCGGAATGACAGAACCTATAATCTGAATAAAAATATGCGTGTAAAATACCTGGCGCGCGCTCAATGCAAAGGGAGATATGAGGAGCGGAAACAAAAATGGATATTGTGTGTGGCTAGGCTCTTCAAAAAAAAGCAAGTCGCGATATCCTTTGCCCTCTGCGAGAGATTTTGCCAGCATTAAATAGCGCGCATTATCTCCTCCAAGGACTGCCCCGAGTTCATCTGTGGCGAGGGAGAGATAGAGAACGAGGAATGCCATCCATCCTGCGAGAATGAGCCATTTGCCGCTTTTCTCCAGGAATAAATCCACGCGGGAGAAAAAGTCCAGCTTGTTATTCAATGCAGAAGCCTGTGAAAGATGATTCGGCTTTGCTTTTATTTTTTTCTTTCTGCTCAATTTCCATCTCTGTTCATAACTATTATCAAGTTTCAAAAATAAGTTATATGTAGAGACCTGAGCCCATCACTGGGTAGCGTGAATGGTGATGATCTGGGACAGACCCAGATCCGGAAGATTGCGTTTTATATCTTGGTTTACGCTCACCACGACCTTGATGTCTCCTGTGGCATTGGGCTTGACATAGATAAACGCTTTTCCCCCTGAATTAGGGTCTGTGCCTTCTGCAATTGCTCCGGTTATGTCAAACCTGCCGGGATTCTGGTTGATATAAAAACTCAGGCTCCGACTAGGCCTTCGTAAATGATAAATGTCAAAATTGCCGAAAGAGTAAAGGTCTGTGCTATAATACAAATCCAGACCATTGAGCGTGATAAAAGGACTCCATTCCGCTCTGGAGCTGTTGACCAGCTCCAGGGAATAAGGTGTGGAAAAATTATCAGTGATCCGGGCGCGAGTGGAGAACCAGAAATTATAAGAAGTGTCTCCGCCTGGCGCGGAGCGGTTGGACAGAAACACCACTTCCAGTTGGTCTGCGGTCAAGCTCGGATATAGTTCAGCAGTGTTGCTATTGAGATTAAGCTCATACACTCGGGTAGGACTTGAGAACGGATTGGACATTGACTCCCTTGTGGCTTTCCAGATATCCCATCCCCAGCTGGTGAGTCTGTCTGAGACGAAATAAATTGTGAGCCCATCCGGGCTGATCCAGGGGCTAAGATTGCCGTTCCGGTCGCAGGTGACGCTGTTATTAAGCTCAGTAATTTCAGCCACTTCGGAAAAGGGCTGGTCTCTGGCTGTCCTGTGGCTGTAATATAATTTATTCATTTTTTTATAGCACCTGCTGTCATAAATATAGCGGTAGAAGAAAAGATATAAGCCATCTCCTGTCAGGCTGGCACCGGCTTCAGCGTTAGTGGATGAATTAAGGGGTCTGGGAAGCGGCTCAGGGACACCAAATGGCTCGTCAATAGAAGACCTTGTTGCTCTGAAAATATCCTGACTAGATGTTCCTCCGGGATAGATGTTCACACTGGTATAAAAAATTTCCAGACCATCCTGGGTCAACGCAGGCGCAAATTCCGTATCGCTGGTGTTGATGCCAGAAACCTGCTCCAGTAACCTTTTCTCCGGGGTTGCGCCTTCTCCGCCATAAAGGCTGGCATCACCTTTTTGCACCTCAAATATCACAGCTACACCGCTTCTAGGCGTGCCATCAGCATCCTTAACCTCCACTACAATTTTAGCGGTCTTTCCAATCTTGACAGTGGTTTCTCCGGTTGCGGGCTGAATTAAGTTTATAAAATCCGGAACTCCAGTGAAATTTGCGGAATTCCCGCTGATTAACTCATTCAGAATTGTAAGGTCATTGCTGGTGATTGCGCCATCTCCGTCAAGGTCGTGCGTGTCGCCATTTGGAGGATAAATGCTTGCATAGCCAGAAGTGTCAGTTCCTCCAGAGGCGAGCAGGGCAGAAAGCGCTGTTGCATCGGTTGCTCCGAATAGAAGGTCTCCATCAGCGTCTGCGAAAAATCCAGATTGCCAGGGCTTGCTTAGATTATAAACTGTTAAAAGCCATTGCTCGGCAAATCTGGGATTCGTTGAGTTAAAGTATTCGTGAACATTTACCAGATGGTCTCCATCCGGGTCTGTTGTGGAGCTTTCTATAAGAGAGCCATCTGCTGGGGCCCGAGGGTTCAAGCCATACTCCAACTCAAATTCATCAGACATAAGGTCGCCATCCAGGTCATCTGTTTTAGAATATATGCTAATCTCATCCGGGAAGCTCCATGCGTTCTGGAAATCAGCCACTCTTAAACTGAGCAGATAGTCTCCGGGCTTGTCGTCAAAAAAACAAGGATAAGCAGTGTTTACTCCTGTGAGAACCGCGCTGGAGCCTTGAGGCTTGCTGAGCAATTGCCAGGAATAAGCTGTAATTGTGTCTCCTTGGTCAGGGTCATAACTTCCTGTGCCATCAAGACAAACTTGATTTAAGTCCCGCGAATCCGCAATTAAGTCATCTCCAGCATCAGCAACAGGCAAATGATTGTTCTCAACCGTAATAATAATTTCTATCTGCGGAGTTTGCGCGCTATATTCCAAGCCGTCAAAAGTCTGAAGCTGAAAAACATAAATACCAACCTCTGCGGGGATAAAAAATGGCATAGATGGGTCTGTTAAATCAAGGGATACTTCAGGACCAGAAATCTGTGTCCATATATACTGGATCGGGTCTGAATCCGGGTCATAGCTTAATGAGCCGTCAATCACTATGGTCTGATTAACTATGCCAGATTCAGTGCTTCCTGCAAGAAGCGCAACCGGAGGATTATTGAGCACATTAACTGAAATTGTGTCAGAATCGCTCAAAAGACCGTCAGACACATTGAGGGAGAAAAGATAAACTCCCTCATAGTCTGGATTCGGGCTGAAATTAACTTCACCTGCGGTGCTAGAAGGGATGAGCGAGACTGGAAGACCTGAGAGTTGAGTCCATTCATAAGTCAGGCTATCCTGGTCAGGGTCATGGCTTAACAAGCCGGAGAGTGTGAACAATGTCTGCCGGGTTCCGCTCAAGGGGTCTGCGCTGGCATCTGCAAGAGGCGGATTATTATTCACGGTGACCTGTGTGGTATCTGTATCTGTGGTAAAGCCATCAAACACGCTCAGTTCAAATTCATAAATTCCCGCGTAATCCTGTCTGGGAACAAAGCTGACCTCCCCGGAACTCGCATCTGGTAAGAGCGTTACTGTTGCGCCCTGCTGTTGAGTCCATTGATAGGTAAGAGTGTCCCCATCAAGGTCTGAGCTTAAAAGCGCGGATAAATTAAATGAAGGAGTCTGGCGAGTGCCATTCAAAGGTGTTGCGCCTGCCAGAGCCGAGGGAGGATTATTGTAAACCGTGACCGAAACAATTGTTGAGTCGTCTAACAATCCGTCGGAAACCGAGAGCGAAAAAATATACTGTCCAAGATAATCAATCACAGGCGGAAACGAGACCTGTTGAGCGGTTGAGCCTGGACTTAATTGCACATTCGGTCCTTCTATTTGCGTCCATTGATAGGATAGTGTGTCTCCATCCTGGTCTGAGCTTAAAGATGCAGAAAGGTTGAAAAAAGGTATGTGATGATTTCCGCTTTCAGGATTAGCAGATGCTCTTGCGATTGGAGGATGATTCGCAACATAAATTCTCAGCGTGGTTGTGTCGCTCAAGGCTCCGTCAGAAACTTCAAGCTCAAATCCATACCAGCCTTCATAATCCTGGCGTGGACTGAAGCTGACTTCTGGTGCAGTAGCTCCGGGAGAAAGCTCAACCGTAGCGCCTTCAACTTGAGTCCACAGATAATAAGTAATTTGATCCCCATCTGGATCATAACTGCCAAGAGCTGAAAGCGTAAAGAGCGGAGTTTTCCGGCATCCTTCAGGAGGGTCTGCGCTTGCAAGTGCCACTGGAGGATGGTTCTCAACATCAACGGTCACGGAAACCGTGTCTGCCAAAAGCCCGTCTGATACTTCAAGAAGGAAAACATAATCGCCCTCTTCAGTCGGAGTAAATGACCATTGCTCAGATGTGGTTGAGCCTGGAAGAACAACAGGACCGCTAATTTGTGTCCAGAGATAGCTGAGGGAATCTCCATCCGGGTCTGAGCTATCTGATGCGGAGAGCAAGAAAAGAGGGGTGTTCAGATTTCCTAGCGGAGGGATTGCTGTTGCAACTGCGCTCGGAGCATTATTTTCCACTATGGCTCTCACAGTGTCCGCCTCGCTTAAAGTGAAGCCATCAGAGACAACCAGCGAGAAAAGATATTCTCCGAGACCAACGGGCTGGAACCTCACCTGCGCTGATTGATTATCCGGAACAAGGTTGACCGGAGGACCAGACAATTGAGTCCAGGAATAACCCACAATTGTTCCGCCTTCTGGGTCATAGCTTTGAGTTGCGTCCAGCAGAAAAAAAGCAGTATTGCGGTTTCCGATCAAAGGTTCAACCTCTGCTGATGCAACTGGTTTGAGCTTGGTCACTGTTATTCTCACCGTGTCCCCATCGCTCAAATTCAATCCATCAAACACCTTTAACTCAAAAACATAATCGCCGATATAATTCATTGCTGGATTAAACCTCTTGACCCCAGGAGTAAGCCCGTCTGATAAAGACACGGTTGCGCCTTCCAATTGCGTCCAGAAATATGTCAATGGCTCCCCTTCAAGGTCATAGCTCTGGGAGCCGTCAAGAGTATAAGTCTGAAACCTATTTCCAGAGATTGGCTCTGCAGTGAGAATGGCTACTGGCGTATGATTTCCAGCCTTCATCCGAACAGTGTCCGCATCGCTTAAGGTTGTTCCATCAGATACCCGAAGGGAGAATTCAAACTCCCCGATGTAATCAGGAGGAGATTGGAACAATACCTGACCAGCTGTTGCTGAAGGCTGAAGCTCAACTATGGGTCCAAAGGTTTGTGTCCATTGATAATAAAGAGGCTCGTTGTCCTCATCATAACTCTCCAGACCTGAAAGCCTGAAGGTTCCGCCCTGAGGTCCCCTAACAGGGTCCACGCTCGCAGTAGCAATGGGCTTATGATTCGCATTTGCAGAGCCTTCAACCTTGAAATACCTGTCATAGACCGCCCATTCCTGATTTGAGGAATTGCGCGTGGCTATCTTATGATAACCAGGATGAGCATTGTAAAGAACATTCACGGTTATAGTATAACTGGTTGCGGAATTATAGGTCTTGGACACGAGAAGTATGTTCCCGTCTGGGAAGGAAAATTCAGTATCAGGCTGAAAATTCAATCCGGTTAAGGTTAATGTCTGGGCTTTGGTTCTTGGTCTGGCAGACACAGGAGCGCAGTCAAAAATCACTGGCTGAGATGATTTATATTTGACCGCATTCAGCAGTCTTCTCATCAATGAGCCCTCTGAATAAAAAGCCAGCACTGTCCGGTCAAGATGCTCCAGACCAAATGACGAAAAAATCACGCCATAGCTGTTTGAAGGAGAATACTGGGTCATCACAGGATTTCCAAGGTCATTGGTAAAAGCGGTCAGGGTTCCTGCTGATGGCTTAAGACTCACATTTCTAGGGACAATCGGATAATAGTGGATAGAATATAGCTTGCGGGTTTGCAAATTGGTTTGAGAGCGCGTGGTATGGCTGATCGGATTTTGGCTCAAGCCATGAATGAACATTACAGAATAATTTGCATCCTCAAATCCCGCAAGATTAAGATACTGATGCGCAAAATCTGAGACCTCCTGAGAAGGATTGATCAAAAGATATTGGCTGGACAAAATTAGCTTTCCTCCAAGGTCAAGGTAGCTCTTAATCAGATTAAGTTCTGCGGAATCAAGTGGATTGTTAACCACAGGTCCAGTGAGCCAGATAACCGCCTGATGGTTCTGGAGAAGCTCCAAGCTGGGCAGACCCTGTTTGGATATTTCCCACTTGCTATAACTAAAAGCTCCCCAGACATAATTCAAATAATTGAGAGCGTCTATGATAGCATCCTCAGCTTTAGCGCCTCCATCATCATCCACGACCAGCACAGCTGGCTTGCCGATCGTAATCCCAACAGTCTTGATCCAGCTATAAGCCCCGGAATTAGCAGTTAAAGTCAGCTTAAGGTTTGCAGGCGTTTCCTCAGCTTGCCCTATAGACAAAACCTTTACACGAAAGCGCGTGGAATTATAAGCGCTGTCTCCAGTGCCAAGGTCCGGATATGCGGACAGAACAGTGTTCCCGAGTTGAAGATAAGGGCTTGTGGTGCCGACCTGTAAAGACACTGATTCAGCTAAGGTCCCGGTATTCATCAGCCGAACCAGAAGCTCCAGCTCCTCTCCCGGCTCAGGAAAAGCATCTGCATCAGCCTTGCCCGCAATGGGCTCAAATTTGCTCTCTCTTAGCCACACAGAAGGCGCACTACTGGTTGTCTGAAACCGATTGAATTTAATCTCCACAGTGCCACCTGAGACCGTGTCGCTAATAGCCCTGACCTCAACTCCTGATGGGAAACAATCATAAGAATAATTATTTGGCACAGATGAAGAAGAAAAAACTGCGCCAGGCGCATAACTATCCTGGTCGTCTCCTGTGTCCAGGGCTTTATCCAGTTCAAATAATCCATCAGCCTGCTCAAGCGCCACTCTTGGATGAAAGTATTTATGATCCGTTCCGCAGGTTTCCTGTGGAGCTATTGCCGCATTCTGGAGAAATGCTGATTCATCAATATGCCAGATGAAAAGCCCCTTTGCTGGCAACTTTTCATCATAGCCCAGCCTCTGCTGGTTGGACAGCAAAAAGTACTCCCGGTTATCGGCTCCAAAAGGAATTTTAACAGCAAACGCATTGGTCTCAAGCGGTGAGATAAAGATGGTGGTATCTGAATTAACCACCACTGGCTCCAGCCATCCCAACAGCGCTTTATGAAAAGCAGAAATCTCTATGGGCTGACTCGCTGAACCGCCTATACCTCCATAGTTGCCGTATGCCATCAGGTCATAGCGTCCGATTCCGGGACGAATATTAGTATTGGTATTTATATAGTACCAATGATAAAGGTCAATCATCCCGAGCAGATGTCCGTACTCGTGCGCGAAGAATCCCATGGGACGAATTTTTGGGTCTGGCGGAGCCTTGACTAGTTCAGTAAGCATAGCAAAATGTTCAATTTTAACATTGTCAAAATATAGAGGATGAGACCCTCCCTGACTTAGTGGATTGACAAACATCTGTTCGCCAAGCCCCTGATGAACAATAATTAAAGAATCCACCCAGCCGTCATTATTATTATCATACCTGCTGAAATCCACTCCTTCTGCTTCTGCTAAAGTAATCGCTTCCTCAGTCAGCTTATAAAGGTTTTGAGGATACTTAAACGAATCGCGATTCTCACCATAATAGCTCGCAGGCTGGCTCAATTGAACCCAGCCCACAACATCCCCGCTCAAATCCAGCTTTCCGTAAGAAACCGTCCGGTAGTAATCCCGCATAGAGCCACTGGTGGTTCCAAAAAGCAGTTGCGCAAAATCCTGCGGAGAAAAAGTAGGCGCGGTGTCTGAATAATTAGCCAGAATGACCAGAATACGATTCGTGCCAGTGCGGGGAGCAGGACTGAATTCATCCGCAAGAGGCAAGCTCGGAGGAGGAACAGGGTCTGGCGCAGGAGCTACATTAAATAACTTTACAAGCCTTGCCTCTGCTCCGCAACCATCCCGAACAACTAATTCCAGAGAATTAGTCCCCCTTGTGCCGTCTGGCAATATGAGCGGAAAACTGCTGAGCCTCCCGGTCACAGGGTCAACATAAACATTAACATTGTTCGCTGTTAAAGTGGCTCCAGGAAGAACATTATAAAAGCTGACCCTTCCGCAAGACCCGGTATCAGCATCCAGGGCAAAAGCCTGTCCTAATAGATAATCCTTCTCCTGAGCCCGGCTGATAGTGATGTCAGTAATGACCGGAATATCATTCACAGGAACCACATTAAGCACAAAAGAATCCTGACATTGCTCTGAAAAAGGGTCAGTCGCGGAAATCTCTATATTGACTTCGCCATTGAAATTCAGAGGAGGAGTGAACAAGACAAAATCGTCTGTAGTGTCCGCATCATTCAAATTCACAACATTGCTCCCACCTGAAAACTCCACTTGAACTGTTGGATTAGTGTTGATAAAAACCGTTAAAGTGTCTCCATCAACATCAGTTATATGTTCCGCTAAATTCAGCCGATAAACATTGTCCTCATTAACAGAATCGTCCAAAAGCGTGTTGTAAAAAACAGGCGCATCATTCACTGGATTGAATGTCACCTCCAAAGGCGTGGAAACGCAATAGAACCAATCGCAAGCCAGAACAGAGCCGGTCTCAGTTCCGTTCCAGTTCAATGGCGCTGATAATTCAATCGTATCTCCATTCATAATTGCTATCACTGCTCCAAAACCGCTCACTGAAAAGCTCAGCGCATCATTGTCCGCATCTCTAAAATGAGAACTAATATCAGACACCGAGACCGGGATGTCCTCATCTGTGAACACTGCTGAAAAAGCCTGCGCAACAATAGGCGGATGATTTGCAAGCTCAGAGCCGTTTGCGCCAAAGCATTCCAGTTTCCCATTCTTCCTGATAGCGCAAGTGTTCCGATAGCCAGCTTTCACTTTTGACCAGTCTGACCCGGTTCCAGCCCTTACTGGATTTCTTTTATCAGCAGTTGTCCCATCTCCCAACTGCCCATTATCATTCCTTCCAAAGCACCAGAGCGTATCATTCGTTTTTTTCGCACAGGTGTGAAAAGCCCCGGAAGAGACCGATGCCCAGTTAGTTGCAATCCCAACTTTCACCGGACTGAGTCTATCCGCGCTTGTGCCATCTCCAAGCTGTCCAAAATCATTCGCACCCCAGCACCAGAGCGTGCCGGTCTTCTTTTTCGCACAGGTATGATAAAGCCCAGCAGAAACAGAACTCCAGTTGCCTCTATTGCCAACCTTTTTCGGAATTAGCCAATCCGTGGTCGTGCCAAATCCCAGCTGACCACGCGAATTATCCCCCCAGCAAAAAATCGTGCCATCGCTCTTCTTTCCGCAAGTATGATTACCTCCTGCGGAAACAGAAACCCAGTCTTTAGATTTACCTACCGGCACAGGATAATAGCGATCAATTGTGGTGCCATCTCCTAGCTGACCAGATTCATTCGCGCCCCAGCACCAGAGCGTGCCATCGCTCTTTCTCGCGCATGTATGAGCTCTTCCGCTTGAGACAGATGACCAGTTGTTATCAGTCCCTACACGGGTCGGGATCCTCTTTCCCTCTTTTGTCCCATCCCCCAGCTGACCATACCGATTATCTCCAAAGCACCAGAGCGTTCCATTCTCACGCTTGCCACAGGTGTGCAATGCTCCAGCAGAAACCGACTTCCAATCAGTCCATACCCCGGTCTGCTTGGGACTGTATTCATCCGCTGTACTGCCATTCCCAAGCTGACCTGAAGCATTCCAGCCCCAGCACCAGAGAGTCCCGTTTTCAGCAATCGCACAGTTATGATAGCCACCAGATGAAACATTAGCCCAAGCCCCGGAGATAATCTGGAAAGCAGGAAATTTTGCTTTGACGCGGGAAGCGTGTGCATACGCAATTTTATTCCCAGCAGGCTCTGACTTAGGAGCGCTCTTGCTCGTTCCGCAGGATATTAAAAGCGTGAGCAAAATTACTAAAACCACACATAAACACACACTTTTTATGGCAAAAAACACTCTACCCATTTTAGCCTATCCCTATAGTAGATTTTCAAGTCTTTTAGAGCGTTTGTCAAGGATTTTTAAACTTAGACCTGCTTGACAGCCTCTCTAAATTCTCTTACCATCATTTCCCGGAATAATGGCACAAAAAAAATCAACAAAAACTAAAACTGAACGCCCCCGGGAATCCGCTGATTCAGGCGAAATTTTCCTGGACAAAGAAGGAAGATGGTTTCATCAAGGAGAGGAAATCACTCATCAAAAAACAATTGAGCTTTTTAGCAGAAGCATTGTCAAAGACCCCTCTGGAGGATACCGTCTCCAGATTGGAAAAGAATGGGCAAAAATTCAGGTTGAAGACACTCCTTATATGGTCCGTTCAGTTGAATTATGTAAGGATCAGATAAAGCTAATTCTCAATGACAATTCTTCCGAGACCCTTGACCCAAGAACCCTCAGAATAGGTAAAGACAATGTGCTTTATTGCAGTGTCAAGTCCGGAAAATATCCCGCGCGATTCTTAAGACCAGCCTATTATCAAATTATGCAACTACTTGACCAGGATGATTCGGGCTTTTTCCTCAAAATAGGCAATGAACGCTTCCAGCTCGCATCCCAAAAAGAATCGTCCGGTTAATTCCGGCTTTGCACATCCTAGTTGACACTATCAATGCCAGGGGTATATAAAAGAGAAGAAAAAAATGGCAAAAACCAGAAGCTATTATAAACCCATTCCCGGAAGCAGAGACCTGCTCACCCGCTCCCCGCTTGCGGATGAGCAGATACTCAGGATTGAAAAGGAGCTGGACAAGGCTCAGGAACTCGGACCACTTTTTCAATATGACTCTGAAACCCTGGGCGGGGTGAGCCTGAAAGGAAAGAGCATATCTATTCCTGAAGAAATTTTAGATAAGTTTATGGCTGAGCTTGAGCCAGTTGAGCAATGCGTTTATCTCCAGCTCTTCAGACTATCTTACGCAAAGTCAAAAAACTTCTGCCGGGTCGGAAAAAAGGAGCTTGCTAAAAGAGCCAACCTGAGTTTGCTCAGGCTAAACTCAGGACTGATGGGCTTGGCAAGAAAAAATCTAATCAAGCCCATTCACAGGAGCATTAAAGGAACCCTCTGGCGAGTGTATCATCCTGCGGAGCTTGGCAAAAAGGTGAACTATGAAATAGAACTGGGCAAAAAAATTGAAATCAAGGTTGAAAAACCCAAACCGGAAAAACCTCTTGCTCCGCCTAAACCTCCGCTGGAATCCCCGATAACTGTTGACCGGCTGGCTGATTTGAGCAAGGATAAGCCTCAAATACCGCTCAGGAAAATAGCAGAAAGATTCTTTGAACTGAAAAATAAAGAGCCATCTCCTGAGGAGATGGACGATACCATTGCGGTGATTACAGGTCTGCTTGAAGACGGCTTCAGTAGAAAGCAGGTCATACTTGCCATAGAATGGTTCACTAAAAAATTCCCAAAAGAAAAAAACCTCTCAAGACTACCATATTACATCACACGCGCCCTGGAAGAAGATAATCAAAAATAATCTCCTCCTATATGCCCCAACGCGCTCACCCGAGACCATCTCTCTAAGGTAAAGACCTCTCCCCTTGTGACAACCAGGAGTAGCTTTCCCTCTAGGATGGATGAGAATAGTGCGCAATCTCTTTGTTAAGAATTAGCTAAATGCCCTAAGCAGTGAACGCAACTAGAGGTTATTTGCAAGGAATCTGAGGATTTCCAGGACACCGCGGGTTTCGGTTTGGCAAGAGATTGCGAGTGTATTGGTCTCCAGGGAATTTAAATGAGAAAGCTCTACGATTTTTCTTCCTTCTTTTGAGAGGATTGGTGTAAGTTCGCGCGCGAAGTTTGCAGGAGAGAATGCGAAGTCTGATTTAAGGAGCAGGTTTAAGTCGTTTGCTGAGTCTGCGATGCCAATGATTTTTCTGCCTTCGCTGACCGAAGCCAGTCCACGGTATTTGTCATATCCTTTTGGCAGTATGTCCACGGCAACGCTTGAATAAGTTACGAGAACCTTTTCCCTGTATTCGGTTTTATCCACGACCAGCTTGATTTTGTTGTAAAATTGTCGCGGTTGGTCAGTGAACATAGAAATGGTGGTGAGCCGATGTGCGAAATAATTAAGCTCCGGGAAGTTCATACTTTTGAGAAATTTTTCCAGCTTCTTGATTGTATGCTGTTCTTCTGGGGTGGAAATGGTCTGCTCGGTTTTTTTGTCTCTGCTGATAGAGCAACCTGTTTCCAGGACATATCCGTCCATCATGTCCCGGACTGGCTCTGGGACTTTGAGGTTCACAAAGGACAGGTCATTCCCGGTGCAGAGCCAGAGTAATGCTTTGCTTTTGAGCCTGTCAAGCTCCTGTGCAATTGGCGCGACCAGATTCTGGTCAAATTTTTCTCCGGGAGCAAGCAATGTTCCGTGAAGGTCAATTCCGATGATATAGTTGCGGACTTTGCGGTATTGGATGCAGAGTTCAGAAGAGCCTGGAGAATAGTCTGCGCAGATTTTGGGCTTGGTCTCGTGGATGACGCAGAGGAGTTTGTTGTCGGAAGTTTTTTTTAGCCAGTGACATCTTCGCTCAACTTCATTAGTGGCGAGATTGAACGGCTGGTCGTCCTTCCAGATGATATTCCTTCTCTCCCAGTCCAGGCGTTGAAGAATATCATTTCTGCCTTGCTTTTTCCATCGCTCTTCGTCTTCCTCACTTACATACAGGCTGAAATATGGCTGGCAACAATGGGCGCAACACAGGCATTCCTTCTGAAAGGTATTGTGAAAAAAATTTTCCAGCTTTTGCATCCTGGTTCTCTCTGGTATGATAATGAAGGAGTTTATTGATGTCAAAGAAACTTTCTAAGCCTGTTTATTTTGACCTAGACGGCATTTGCCAGATGAAGATTTATGGGGAGCCTGCTCTGGTTGATGCTGTTTCTCGGGAGCTTGGCTTTTACAGGATTAACCCGCAAGAGGCTCCATTGACTTTGGATATGGAGATAGAGTTGAGAAATTTTTCTGATTTTCAGAAGAGCGGGAATCCGAGAGAGATGCCTCCTTATGATTTTTTTGGAAGGCATAAGCTGGCGAAATGGGCAATTCGTTTTGAGCGTCTGGGTCAGTCTCCTCGCCGGATAAAGTTTTACGGCAATATCTTCAGCAGGATGATTGTTGCGAAGCAGATTGTAGAGCCTGCGCTCAGGTGGTTAGCCCAGGATTTAGGATTTATTTTCGTTCATTCCACAGCACTTGTAAAAGATGGCAAAGGGGTTTTAATAGCTGGCAGAGGTGGTTCTGGCAAGACAAGGATTCTTCTTCACTGGTTAAAGCAGGGCAATGCTTTTGTTTCAGACGATTTCACGATTTTAAGCTATGGCAGAGCGAGAAGGTATGTCACTCCGCTCAGGCTTGGCGCGCGGTTGTTGCGGGAGTCTGGCGAGGGTAAAAATCTTACTTTTGCAAGCAGAGCATCTATTTATGCGCGCACTATGCTGAGAAGGCTGGTTTTGAATTATGCCAGGCTTCAAGCCAAGGTTGACATTAAGCAGATTTTCCCTGCGATTAAAATGCTAGAGCAGGTTGAACTAAGCGCGGTCGTGGCGCTTGCTGATAATGGTCAGGGGATGGAAACTATCTCTGTGGAGGAAATGGTGGAGGAATTGGTCAGGATAAATCAGGATGAGATGTATGGTTTTTCCGGGTATCTTTCTGGTCTTGCGGAAAGAACAGGAGATAGAGCATACGCTGATTTTTTTTCAGTTCAGCAAGCGCGTCTATTGGCATTCCTTCAGGATATCCCCTGTTATCGGCTCTATAGTGTACGGAAGCTTGATGCCAGTGGATTGGAATCGCTGATTAAGAAGGTTATTTTTTAGCTTCCGCTTTTTGCGCTTTCTCAGGTTCGGTCTTTTTTCCTTTTTTGTCGGTTTTGGCTTTTTCCGGGGATGGCGCAGGTGTTTCTGAGCCGACCAGTTCCAGGAGTGCCATTTCCGAGGCGTCTCCGATGCGGGTATGGGTACGGATGATGCGTGTGTATCCTCCGGGCCGGTCTTTGAAGGAAGGCGCTATCTGCTCAAATAGCTTTTTCACTACTTCAGGTTTGGTGATAAATGAGAAGGCGCGCTTTTTCGCGTGAAGGTTGTTCCTTTTAGCGAGCGTGATGAGCTTTTCCGCAATGGGTCTAACAACCTTGGCTTTTGCGACCGTGGTTTCTATTTTTCCTTTTTCCAGCAAAGCGGTGACCATATTTCGGAACATCGCCTTGCGATGTTCCCTGGTTCTGGACAATTTTTTTCCAGCAGAACGATGTCTCATTTTTTAGAGGCTCCCTTCCTGAGTTTCTCTTCCATTTTGGGGTCTGGGAACTTTTCCAGATGCATTCCGAGTGATAGCCCCATACTGGAGAGTATTTCTTTGATCTCGGCAAGAGATTTTCTACCAAAATTTTTTGTTTTGAGCAATTCCGCCTCTGATTTCTGAACCAGCTCTCCGACCAGGCGGATGCCCATATTTTTGAGGCAGTTGGCTGGCCTTACACTGAGTTCCAGCTCGTCCACCAGCCGATACAGATTTGGATTAAGCTCAGGCCGAGCTTTTTCCTCTCCATACTCCTCGTCTTCCAGCGGGTAATACATTTCCTTAGTGTCAAACGGGACAAACACAGTTAGCTGGTCTTTTAGTATTTTCCCGGCAATAGCAACCGCCTCTACTGGCAGGATTCCGCCATTGGTCCATACCTCCAGGGTTAGCCGGTCATAATCAGTTACTCTACCTACTCTTGCATTTGTGACATTGAAGTTGACCTTTCTCACAGGTGAGAAGATGGAGTCCATTGGGATGGTCCCGACCGGATAGGTTCTGTCTTTATTTCTCTCTGCAGGCACATATCCTCTTCCGGATTTTATCCAGAGCTCCATTTTCAGCTTGGCGTTTTTTCCCAGAGTTGCAATATGATGTTCGGGATTGATGATCTCCACTGTGTTGTCCACTTTAATGTCCTTGGCGGTTACTTCCGCGGGACCCTCCACTTCCAGGGTGAATTGTTTGGTTGGGTCTCCGCGGTATTTGACGATCACGCCCTTGAGGTTAAGGATGATCTCAGTGACATCCTCGGTTACGCCCTGGATGGATGAGAATTCGTGAAGCACTCCGTCAATTTTCACCGCCACGATTGCGGCTCCGGGGATGGAACTGAGAAGGACTCTTCGGAGAGCGTTTCCGAGTGTAATGCCGAAGCCTCTCTCCAGAGGCTCAGCGATAAACCTACCGTATTCCTCGGTTGAGGTGTCGGTTTCCAGTTCCAATTTTTTAGGCTTAATCAGAGTTTTCCAGCTTCTCTGCATTTTTATTCTCCCTCTCTAGTTAAAGGATTATCTTGAATAAAACTCCACAATTAACTGTTCCTGAATCGGGAGGGTCATCTCCTCTCGTTTAGGCATATCCGCGACCACTCCGCGAAATAATTCCTTATTTACTTCCAGCCAGCGCGGAATACCTCCCCGTGCCTCCACGGAGTTGAGCGCCTGCTTGATGCGCTCGTTTTTCCTGGTTTTTTCTTTAAGCTCAATGACATCTCCGAGCTTGACTTGGAAGGACGGGATGTTCACTATTTTGCCGTTGACCAGGATGTGGCGATGCCTGACAAGTTGTCTGGCTTGGTTCCTGCTGGTTGCGAAACCCATCCTATATACGATATTGTCTAGGCGTCTCTCCAGGAGCATGAGGAGGTTATATCCGGTGACGCCTTTCATCCGCTCTGCGTTGCGAATGTATATTTCAAACTGTCGCTCAAACGCTCCATAGATGTCCTTGACCTTTTGCTTCTCTCTGAGACGGAGAGCATAGTCGCTCAATTTTCCCCGGAAATGACCGTGCTGTCCCGGAGGATAGTTCCTTCTGTCAACTGCGCATTTGTCCGTGAAGCATCGTTCGCCTTTAAGGTAAAGTTTGAGCCCTTCCCTACGACAAATTTTGCATTGCGGATTTAAATTTCTTGCCAATTTATTCCTCCTTATACCCTTCTCCGTTTTGGTGGTCTACATCCGTTATGCGGGATTGGAGTTACATCCCGGATGCTTGTGATCCTGATTCCTGAGGCTTGCAACGCTCTGAGCGCTGATTCCCTGCCTGCGCCAGGTCCCTTGATAAAAACCGCAAGCGATTTCACGCCCATTTCCTGGGCTTTTCTCGCCAGCTCCGAAGCGGCTTGCTGTGCGGCAAAAGGCGTGCTCTTTCTGCTTCCTTTGAAGCCGACTGTTCCAGCGCTTGCCCAGCAGAGCACATTTCCACGCTCATCCGTGATAGTGATGATAGTGTTATTGAAAGTGCTCTTGATATGGGCAGTGGCGTGCTCCGCGTATTTCTTAGTCTTTTTCTTGGGCTTTGCCGCGGGCGCAGGCGCTCCTGGCACTGCTCCGGCAGGAGCCCGCTTTTCTGCCTGGTCTGGTTTTTGGGTTTTTGCCTGTTTGTCTGGTTTCTCTTGTTTCTCCGCCATTATTTCTCCTTATTTATTTCTGGCAATTCTCTTATTGCTCTCGGCATTTTTAATTTCAGGTCTTGACAGCTACTTTCTTGCGGATCGCAATCGGAGGTCTGCGTCCTTTTCTGGTTCTGGCATTTGTGTGTGTGCGCTGACCTCGGACTGGCAGATTTTTCCGATGCCTGATCCCACGATAGCATCCCATATCCACCAGCCGCTTGATATTCATCTGGATTTCCTTGCGCAGGTCTCCCTCTACCTTGTAATTCTCGTCAATGATCTTTCGGATGGTCGCGACCTGGGTCTCGTTGAGGTCATTGGCGCGAATTTGTGGATTGATCTTTGCCTGCTCAAGTATCTGCTTGGAGCTGGTTCTTCCAATGCCGTAGATATAGGTCAGAGCAACCCAGATCGGCTTATTAGGAAGGTCCACTCCTGCGATTCTAGTCATTTTCTCCTCCTATCCCTGCCTTTGTTTATGTCTTGGGTTTTCGCAAATCACCCGGACCACTCCGCGTCTGCGGATTATTTTGCATTTCCGGCATCTTTTTTTTACTGACGCTTGTACCTTCATCTCAATCTTCTCCATTTTGGGCTAGTTAATATCGCCCGTGCATCTATTCCCGATAAATAATCCTTCCTTTTGTCAGGTCATACGGGCTTATCTCCACCCTGACCCTGTCCCCGCGCACGATCTTGATGTAGTGCATCCTCATCTTTCCTGATATATGCGCAAGCACCTTATGTCCATTGTCCAGTTCCACTAAAAAATGGGCATTTGGCAAAAGCTCCCGCACAGTTGCCTCAACTTCTATTGCCTTAGCCTTCTCTTTAGCTTTTTTATCCTTCCCCTCTGTCATACTTAATTCGCCTGGCTCAAAATAATTGGTCCCTTGTCAGTGATGGCTACAGAATGCTCAAAATGCGCGCTCGGCTTGCCATCCTCTGTCACCACTGTCCAGCCATCATCCAGTATTGCCACTCGCCATGTTCCCATATTAACCATGGGCTCCAGAGCAAGCACCATTCCTTCCCGAAGCCTCAAGTTGGGCTGGGGAACTCCAAAATTAGGCACCTGCGGGTCTTCGTGGAGACTAGTGCCTATGCCGTGTCCGACAAAATCCCGGACAACGGAAAAGCCGTTAGCCTCCACCCAGGTCTGAACCGCCTGAGATATGTCGCTCAAATGATTCCCAACCTGACATTGCTCAATCGCGCGCCTGAGCGCCTCCCTAGTTACTTCTACCAGCTTCTTAATTTCTGGAGACACCTTCCCTACCTCAACCGTGATAGCCGCGTCTCCGTAAAATCCGTCATCAATGACTCCGAAGTCCAGGCTGATGATATCTCCCTCTTTAAGGACTTTATTACGAGAAGGTATCCCGTGCACCACTTCCTCGTTGATTGATGTGCACAAATAGTCCGGGAATCCCCGGTATAGATAGAACGCAGGCTTGACCTGAAATTTATCCACCAGCCGCCTGGCTCTCTCATCTATCTCCCGGGTGGTTCTTCCGGGCTTGCATAGCTCAGCCAGTTCCTCAAGGATTAGCATCACAATCCTGTTGGGTCTTTTCATCTTCTCTATTTCCGCCATCGTCTTCAGAACCACCATTACTTTTTCCCAAGCGCCTTGACAATCTTTCCGAAAATCTCGTCAATAGTTCCCATGCCAGAAATTTTTTTCACCAGATTCTTCTTCCCATAGAACTCAACCAATGGCGCTGTCTGGCTATGATAAACCTTTAGCCTAGACTTGATCACCTCTTCTTTGTCATCATCCCGCTGATAAAGTTCCCCACCGCATTTATCACATTTTCCAGGAACCTTTGGTTTTAAGGTTTCAATATGATACATCGCCTGACAGTTCCTGCATGTCCTTCGTCCAGCTATCCTCTTGATAACCTCATCATCCGGGACATCAATCTCAACCACCGCGTCTATTTTCATATTCAGCCTGGCAAGCATCTTTTCAAGCGCTTGCGCCTGCGGAATGGTTCTGGGAAACCCATCAAGGATAAAGCCATTTTTAGTATCTGGCTGAGAAAGCCTTTCCTCTACCATACCGATCACTATCTCATCCGGCACAAGTGCTCCCTTGTCCATAAATTCTTTGGCTTTTTTCCCAAGCTCTGTCTGGTTCTTGACTGCAGAGCGGAACAGGTCCCCAGTGGATATTTGTGGAATGCCAAATTTTTCTATCAATTTTTGTGCCTGGGTTCCTTTACCAGAGCCTGGCGCTCCTAATAAAATTATTCTCATTTATCTTTTCCTCCCTCTCATCTTTGGTCCTTTTGGTCCAAGGAATCCATCATAACTGCGCGCTAATAGATGCGCCTCTATTTGTTGAGCAGTGTCCATTGCAACGCCGACCACAATTAAAAGAGAGGTTCCTCCAAAGTAGAAGCTGACTCCAGCCGCATTTATCAACAGAGAAGGCAAAATACAAACCACTGCAAGATAAAGCGCTCCGACCGTAGTGATCCTGGTCAATACCCGGTCAATATAATCAGCTGTGTTCTGCCCGGGTCTTATTCCTGGGATATATCCTCCGTGCCTCTTCAAATTTTCCGCCACATCAATCGGATTGAAAACCACTGCGGTATAGAAGAATGCAAAGAAGATTATAAGTATTCCATATAAGGTGTTATATTCCCAGCTTAAAGGCGATAAAGCGGATTTGAGCCAGTCAAAGACCGGGTTCTCAATGGGGAAGAACTGACTAAAGGTCATCGGGAAGCTCAAAAGGGATGAGGCAAAGATAGGCGGAATCACTCCAGAGGTGTTTATTCTAAGCGGTAAATGAGTTTGGACACCTTTGTAAATTTTTCTGCCAATGGTTCTTCCTGGATACTGAACAGGGATTCGTCTATGCGCCCTCTCCACATAAATTATTCCAGCAATCACCGCTATCATCAGGATAACGAGTCCGAGAATTTCAAAAGCGCTTAATTGTCCGGTCTGCCAGAGATTAAGTGTATTTGCAAGGTTTGAAGGGATCCCGTCAATTATACCGAAGAAGATGATTAGGGATATTCCGTTTCCGATTCCGCGCTCAGTGATAAGCTCTCCCTGCCACATCAGAAAAATAGTTCCTGCCGCGAGCGAGAACATTGTGGTAATTGTAAAGAGCAATCCCGGCTCAGGCACCACTGGCGCTCCGTTTGGTCCGTGAATTCTGGTTAGCCATGCAGAGGTTGCGATTGCCTGTCCAGCGCTCAATGCAACTGTTAGGTATCTGGTGTACTGGTTAATTTTTTTCCTTCCAAGCTCGCCTTCTTTCTGAAGCTGTTCCAGATACGGGATGACCACACCGAGTAGCTGGAGAATAATGGATGCAGTGATATAAGGCATAATTCCAAGCCCTATGATGCTCATCCGGAAGAATGCTCCGCCTGTAAATGTGTTAAGTAGCCCGAATACTGTTCCGGCTTGCTCCCGGAGCGCCTCAATCAGAACTGCAGAGTCAACTCCTGGAACCGGAATATGCGCGCAGATGCGATACACCACTATCATCACCAAAGTAAATAGCAGACGGCGCCTTAATTCAGGTATTTTATGGATGTTTGCAATCCCTGCCATTAAGCTATTACCTCAGCTTTTCCTCCCTTGGCTTCAATTTTATTTTTTGCCGACTCAGAAAATTTATGCGCGCGAACAGTGAGAGCATAATTCAATTCACCCTCTCCCAGAATCTTCACTGGCAGATTCTTCCTTAAAAGACCAGCTTTGCGGAGTTCATCCTCGCCAACTACTGAACCCTCGGAAAATCGGTTCAGGTCAGATATATTGATAATAGCGTATTCCTTTCTAAAGATATTAGTGAAGCCCCGCTTGGGAATTCTCCGGGTAAGAGGCATCTGTCCGCCTTCAAACGCTATATTTCGCTTAACTCTGCCTGCGCGGGAGTTCTGCCCCTTATAGCCTCTGCACGCGGTTTTGCCGTGTCCTGAGCCGATTCCTCTTCCGGTTCGTTTGGGCTTATGCTTTGCCCCTGGAACTGGCTTCAGTTCGCTTAAATTAGTCATTTATTTCCTCCACTTCTACCAGATGTATAATTTTTTTCACCATCCCACGGACCGCGGGTATATTAGGCTTAATAACTACTTGATGCCTTTTCTTAAGCCCGAGCGCACGCACAGTTGCCCGTTGATCAGGGAGGGTCCCAATAACGCTTCGCTTCAATGTGATTTTAAGTTTTGTCGCTTTGCGCTTTCCAGCTTCCATTTATAGCTCCTCCACTGTTTTGCCTCTTCTCGCGGCAACCTTTGCTGGACTTTCCAGCTTAGTGAGACCATCAATCGTTGCGGCAACCACATTCATCGCATTACTGCTTCCGAGCACCTTGCTCAGTATATTTTTTATTCCACACACTTCCATCACTGCTCTTACCGCTCCACCAGCGATAACCCCGGTGCCGGGACCAGCTGGCTTAAGGATGACTTTGCTGGAGTCCTGAACACCGATGATCTCGTGAGGTATGGTTTCTCCTTCGGCAATTGGCACTTCTACCATATTTTTTTTAGCTTTTTCCATTCCTTTGCGGATAGCATCCGGGACTTCATGAGCTTTGCCGATCCCGAATCCAACCCTGCCCTTGCCGTCCCCGACAACTACCACGGCTGAGAAGTGGAACCTCTTTCCGCCCTTTACAACCTTAGCGACCCTGTTGATAAAAACTACCCGATCCAGCAGTTCCTGTTCCTGATTTTCCACTGCCACGCTCATACCTCCTAAAACTTAAGCCCGGCTTCCCTGGCGGCGTCCGCGATGGTTTTCACCCTCCCGTGATATAAAAATCCGTTCCGGTCAAAAACCACCTTATTGATGCCCTTTTCCAGACATTTTTTTGCCACTGCTTTTCCTATTTCCTTAGCCGCGGTTTTGTCGCCGGTTTTTTTCAGCTTGCCCTTGAACTCCGGGCTCAAGGAGCTCACAGTCAAAAGCGTATGTCCCTGAGTATCGTCTATGATCTGGACATAGATATGCTTATGACTGCGAAACACGCATAGCCGGGGTCGGTTTAAGTCCCCACGCACCTTTTTGCGAACCCGCGCCTGCCTGATTAGCCTTTTTTCTTTCCTGCTTAGTTTCATCTTTCTTTATCCATTAAATTTTTATCCCTGCTTTCGCGGGAATGACCTCTAATTATTTACCACCTGCGCCAGCGCCTGCGCCTGCTCCCACCGCGGCTTTGCCTGCTTTCTTACGCACATGCTCGCCTTCATACCGGATGCCTTTCCCCTGATAAGGCTCTGGAGGACGGATAGCTCGTATTTCCGATGCACATTGCCCAACCCGTTCCTTGTCTATTCCGCGAATAATAATCTTTCCTCCTTTGTCTATCGTGATTTCTATGTCAGATGGAATTTGATACCGAACCGGATGACTGAACCCTGCATAAATCACAAGCTCTTTTCCCTTTATCTCAGCCTTGTATCCGACTCCAACCATCTCCAGCTTTTTCTCATAGCCCTGGCTAACTCCTATCATCATATTTAGGAGCAGGGACCGATATGTTCCGTGTAAAGCCTCTGCTAACCGGCTATCCTGGAGCTTTTTTACCTTGACCTCATTGCCAGAGATCTCCAGAGTGACCTCTGGTCTCATCTGGAGGGTCAATTCTCCTTTGGGACCCTTTACCCGAACCAGTCCCGGGTGTGATGGGTCGGTTTTGACTTCCACGCCTTTGTCAATCAAGATGGGTTTTTTACCTATTTTGGACATAGTATCTCACCATACCTTACAAATAACTTCTCCGCCCAGGTTTTGCTTCCGGGCTTGCTTGTCCGTGAGCAGTCCTTTATTGGTGCTCAGGATGACTACTCCCATTCCTTTCCGGAGCACAGGGATTTTGTCCACTGGCACATACAGCCTTCTTCCACAGGTGCTGACTTTTTGTAAGCCGAGAATAGCAGGATTGTTGTCCTCGTCATATTTAAGGAAAATTCTAAGTGTGTCCTTTTTATCCTCCTGAATCAGCTTGAAATTCTTGATGTAGCCCTCGGCTTTTAGTATTCTTGCCAATTCTAGCTTGAACCGGCTTGCTGGCATATCCACCTGCTCTTTTTTAGCCTGGATAGCGTTTCTTATCCGGGTCAGCATATCTGCTATAGGATCAGTCATAACCATTTTCTTGTTCTCCTCACCAACTCGCTTTAATGGCGCCGGGAATTTTTCCCTCCAGAGCCAGTTCGCGGAAACAAATCCGGCACATATTGAATTTCCGCAAATAAGCTCGTCTTCTTCCACAGAGCGGACAACGGTGATATTTTCTGACCTTAAACTTTGGATTCCGCTGGGATTTTATCATCAGCGATTTTTTTGTCATCCGTTAAAGCCTCCTTAATTCTCCCGGAATGGCATTCCTAACAGCTTTAATAATTCCCTGGCTTCTTCGTCAGTCCGCGCCGTGGTCACAATAGATATGTTCATTCCCTGAATCCGCTCCACCTTGTCATAGGTGATTTCCGGGAAAATGATCTGCTCTTTTAATCCAAGGGAATAGTTACCTCTGCCGTCAAAGCCCTTGGGGCTTAATCCCCGGAAGTCTCTCATGCGCGGGAGCGCGATATTGAAGAACCTGTCCAGGAATTCATACATCCGGTCTCGGCGGAGCGTTACCATAGCTCCGATGGGAATTCCTGCGCGTAGCTTGAAGTTGGCAATGGACTTTTTGGACTTGGTCACAATGGGTTTTTGTCCCGTGATAAGTGTGAGTTCCTCCACAGCCTTGTCTATGATCTTGATGTTCTGCACCGCGGCTCCCAAGCCCATATTGATCACGACCTTTTCAATACGCGGAACCTGCATCCGATTCTTATACCCGAACTTCTTCATCATCTCTGGCATAACCATGTTTTTATATAAATCTTTCAGCCTTGCCATATCTCCTCCCTCAGTCAATCTGCTCCTTGCAGATGCCGCAAATCCTGACTCGCTTGCCTTTTCCCAGTCGTTGGTTTTTCACCCGCGTGGGTTTGTTGCATTTCGGGCAGACCAGCATCAATTTGTCAATCTTGATTCCGGCTTCCTTTTCAATCATACCGCCTTGCGGAGCAGTCGGGTGCCCTGGTCTCACCGCGCGCTTGACAAAATTCAAGCGCTCAACCACCGCGGTCCCTTTCTTCCGGTTGATATTCAAGACCTTACCGGTTTTTCCCTTTTCATCGCCCCAAAGCAGTTGAACCGTGTCTCCCTTCTTGATATTAAACCGTCTGGCTTTCAACTCTGTCATAGCACCTCCGGCGCAAGCGATATTATTTTCATAAACTTTTTCGCTCTCAGCTCCCTTGCCACAGGACCAAAAACTCGGGTTCCCATCGGCTCCAGCTGATTGTTGATCAGGACTGCGGAGTTATCATCAAACCTGAGATAAGTCCCATCCGGACGATGAATCTCCTTTTTAGTCCTCACCACCACAGCTTTGTGCACCTCGCCCTTTTTTACCTTGGAATCCGGCATCGCCTCCTGGACAGCTACCACTATAATGTCCCCAACTGAGGCGTATCTCCGGTTCCCTCCTCCAAGGACTCTTATGCAGAGCACACGACGCACCCCGGAGTTGTCCGCAACATTGAGCACGGTTTCATTTTGAATCATTTTCCGCCACCGCCTCTTCTCCAACTAAAATTTGTCCGCTCTTTAAAATGCGGCTAACTTCAAAATGCTTATGCCTGCTCAAAGGTCTGCACTCAATTATTTCCACAAGATCCCCAGTATGGCACTTATTGCTTTCATCATGCGCCATAATCTTCCTGCGTCTTTTCTGGTATTTTTTATATTTCGGGTCCTTAACCATTCGCTCAACCAGAACTTTCACGGTTTTATCCATCCGGTCGCTAATCACTATTCCCTGCAGGACTTTTTTCCTGGATTTTTCTACGCTCGTCATAGTTATTTACCTTTCAGTTTTTTCTCCCGGATAACGGTCATTATTCTGGCAAGGTCTTTTCTGGTGCGGTTTAGGAGAGCAGTGTTGTTAAGCTGACCAGTTGCCATCTGAATTTTAAGGTTAAACAACTCCTTCTTGAGCTCCTGCGCCTTGTTCAGGAGTTCATCATCCGCCATCATTCTTAATTCGTTAGCGCGCATAGTGATGCTCCCTCACAACCACACGGGTCGGTATTGGCAGTTTATGAGACGCCAGCCTAAAGGCTTCTCTCGCAGTCTCCTCCGGAATGCCTTCCAGCTCAAACATAATCCTTCCCGGCTTAACAACCGCGACCCAGACTTCCGGCGTTCCCTTGCCTTTTCCCATCCTGGTTTCCAGAGGCTTCTTGGTCAAAGGCTTATCCGGGAAAATCCTTATCCATAGCTTTCCAGAGCGCTTAACAAACCTGAGAATCGCCACTCTGCCGGCTTCTATCTGCCGGTCTGTTATCCAGGCTCGGTCCAGCGCTTGGAGACCAAAATCTCCAAACGACAGTCTATTTCCGCGAGTCGCATTTCCTTTCCGACGACCCTTTTGCTGTTTCCTCCATTTGGTCTTAGCTGGTTGAAGCATTTAATTCCTCCTCACAGCTTCGCATCCTGCACGCCCTTGCCTTTAAGAATTTCTCCCTTGAATATCCAACATTTGACTCCGATGATGCCGTAAGTGGTCTGGGCGCGCGCATATCCATAATCTATATCCGCTCTCAGGGTATGTAGCGGGACTCTTCCCTGCCGATACCATTCAGACCGGGCGATCTCGGCTCCACCCAGCCTTCCTCCGGTGCGAACCTTGATCCCTTTAGCGCCGAACTTCAGCGCCAGCGTCATTGCTTTTTTCATCGCCCGTCTGTAGCTTACCCGGCGCTCAATCTGAAGCGCGATATTTTCCGCAACCAGTTGGGCGTCCGTCTCAGCTGGTCTGACTTCCAGGATATTCACAAACACTTCGCTTTTAGTAAATTGCTGAAGCTCCTTTTTCAAAAGATCCACTTCCTGTCCGCGCCTGCCAATAATCATCGCAGGTCTTGCGGAATAAATGTTCACACGACATTTATTAGTTGAGCGCTCAATCTCTACTTTGCTGATCCCAGCGTGATACAGTTTGTCCTTGATATACTTCCGGATTTTCAAATCCTCGTGCAAAAGCCTGGTGTAATCCTTCTCCGAGAACCATTTAGATTCCCAGCTTTTGATGTATCCGAGTCTGAACCCGACTGGATGAGTTTTTTGACCCAAACAACACCTCCTATTATTTTTCCGCCAATACTATTTCTATATGGCTCGTTCTTCGGCGGATTATGGTTGCCCTGCCCATTGCGCGTGGCTTGAATCTTACTAGAGATGTTCCGCCGTCCACGATTATTTTCTTGACATAGAGATTAGCGATGTCCATATTCTTTTTCTGCTCCGCGTTTGCAACCGCTGAGTCCAGAAGCTTCTTTATCAGCCTAGCGCCTTTTTTTGGGCTGGTTCTAAGTATCATCCTTGCTTCCTCTACGCTCTTCCCCCGAATAGCGTCCGCGACCAGGCGCGCCTTGCGAGGAGCGATCCTTGTATAGGTCAATCTGGCGAGTGCCTCCGCCATTGTTATTCTCCTTCCTCCGTCTTGGCTTTCCTGTCTGCGGAATGAGCGAAAAATGTCCGAGTGGGAGCGAACTCTCCAAGTTTGTGGCCAACCATATTCTCTGTAATAAAGATCGGGATGAACTTTCTTCCGTTATGGACTTGAAAGGTCAAGCCGACCATATCCGGAATTATGGTAGAGCGCCGGGACCAGGTTTTGATCGGCTTCCTGTCCCCGGTTTCTTTTGCCACCTTTATCTTTTTTAACAAATGCTCATCCACAAATGGTCCTTTAGAGATTGACCTGGGCATTTATTTCCTCCGCTTCACTATATATTGGTCCGTGCGTTTATTCTTTCTAGTTTTATATCCAAGCGTGGGCACACCCCACGGCGTAGTCGGGTTCCTTCCAGGACCGCTTCTTCCCTCACCGCCTCCGTGGGGATGGTCCACCGGATTCATTGCCACGCCTCTTACCTTGGGTCTTCTCCCTAGCCAGCGGTTCCTTCCAGCTTTGCCAATCTGGATGTTGATGTGGTCCAAATTGCTAACCTGGCCAATGGTAGCCCAGCAATCCAAAAGTATTTTCCGCTCCTCCCCGCTCGGCATCCGCACTAAGGCATAATCTTTTTCTTTTGCCAAAATTTGACCGGCACTACCAGCAGACCTTATCATCTGTCCGCCTTTGCCAAGCTTGAGCTCCAGGTTATGAATCAATGTTCCAAGTGGGATGTTCCTGAGCGGGATATGATTCCCGAGCTTGGCTTCAGCATTTTCTTCCGCAATAACAGTATCACCGACCTTGATTCCATTCGGGGCTAAAATATATCTCTTCTCTCCGTCCCTGTAATTCAGAAGAGCGATAAATGCAGAGCGATTTGGGTCGTATTCAATGGACGCAACCTTTGCCGGGATATTATGCTTGTCGCGCTTGAAATCAATTACCCGGTATTTTCTTTTGTGCCCTCCGCCTCTCCACCAGACCGTTAGGTGTCCGTAATTATCCCTTCCAGCTGGTCTGACTATGGCACGGAGCAGTTTTTTCTCCGGCTTCTTTCCCTTGGTTAATTCCGAGAAATCAAGCCCGGTCCGGAAGCGCTGTCCCGGAGTGATTGGCTTATATGTTTTCAACGGCATTATTTTATCTCCTGATAAAAGTCCAACTTAAATCCCTCTTTCAGAGTCACGACCGCTTTTTTCCAAGGGTTTGCCCTGCGGATTTGTTTCCTGCCATATCTTCTGTGCTTGCCAGCGATGCGCGCGGTCCGTATTTTGCTCACCTTGACATTGAACAAGCTCTCAACCGCCTGCTTGATCTCCGGCTTGGTCGCGTCCCAGTCCACTTCAAATACCACCTGGTTAAGCCTCTCATTAAGAGCATTGCTCTTCTCGGTCATAAGTGGCCTTTTAATTATCTGATAAAAATCTTTCATCTCAACGCCTCCGAGACCTTTTTCAAAGCGCTTAAATCCATCACCAGCCAGTTGTATTTCAGGATGTCACGAACATTGATACCCTCTGCGCGCAGGATTTTTACATCCTCAAGATTCCGCGCGCTTTTTTCCACATTGCCGTCCTTTTCACCCAGCAAAATCAGCGCCTTATCAAGCCCCAGTTTGTCCATCATCTCCTGGAACTTTTTAGTCTTGACCGCATTCATCTTGATCTGGTCCAAGATGAGCATTTTCTTATCCTTGAGCTTCAGGCTCAAGGCGATGCGAAGAGCTGATTTCTTGACCTTTTTGGGAATCGTATATGAGTGGTCTCTCGGAGTAGGACCAAAAACCTTTCCGCCACCAGGCCAGAGCGGTGAACGCAAAGACCCGTGCCTGCTTCTTCCAGTTCCTTTCTGACGCCACGGCTTCTTTCCAGTGCCACTCACCTCACCTCTGGTCTTGACCTTGGCGGTTCCCTGGCGATGAGAAGCCTCTTGCCAGTTCACAACTTCCCACAAGAGATATGTCTTGATCTCCGCACCGAATATCCCCGGGTCAAGGTCTATCTCAGAGACTTTTTCCCTCTCCTGATTGAAGACCTCAATCCGAATCGGCTCCGCGGATATTTTTTGCGCTTCTCCCATTATTCAATCCTTATAGTTTAATTTCAATATCAATTCCTGCGCTCAAGTCCAGCTTACCCAGAGCGTCCACTGTTGCCTGAGTTGGGTCAATCACATCAATCAATCGCTTATGGGTCCGGATTTCAAAATGCTCCCTGCTCTTCTTGTCAATATTGGTGCTCCTGAGCACACATACCCGGTTGATCTCGGTCGGGAGAGGAATCGGTCCGGAAATCTTCGCGCCAGTCCTCTTCGCGGTTTCAACTATCTCCCGAACCGATTGATCCAGAAGCTGATGATCATACGCTTTGAGCTTAATCCGGATCCTCTGCGTGTCCATTTTCTACCTCTCTCACCTCACTTAATAATCTTGGTCACTACTCCAGCTCCAACAGTCCTTCCGCCCTCACGAATCGCAAATCGTAAGCCTTCCTCCATCGCTATTGGAACCATCAACTCTACCTCAAGGTTAACATTGTCCCCAGGCATTACCATCTCTACTCCCTCTGGCAACTTTGCCGTCCCTGTAACATCGGTTGTCCGAAAATAAAACTGCGGACGATACCCATTGAAAAACGGAGTATGACGGCCTCCCTCTTCCTTCGTCAATATATAAACCTCTCCCTTAAAATGTGTATGCGGTGTGATAGAACCAGGTATCGCAACTACCTGTCCTCGCTCTACCTCCTCCTTCTTTGTCCCTCTCAATAGAATCCCTATATTGTCTCCCGCACGACCCTCATCCAAAACCTTCCGAAACATCTCTATGCTCGTGGCTACCGTCTTAAATGTAGGCCTGATCCCTACTATCTCTATCTCTGTGTTAGGACGAAGTATCCCTCGCTCAACCCTTCCAGTAACAACTGTCCCTCTCCCAGAGATGCTGAATACATCCTCTATCGGCATCAGAAACGGCTTATCTGTGATCCGAACAGGCTCAGGAATTTTAGTGTCAATCGCATCCATCAGCTTAAGAATTGCTCCCTCACCTATCTCGCTCTTGTCTCCCTGAACTGCCTTCAGAGCTGAACCACGAATCACTGGAACATCGTCTCCAGGAAATTCATATGCCTTTAATAAGTCCCGAACCTCTAACTCCACAAGGTCTAAAAGCTCAGGGTCATCAACCAAGTCAACCTTGTTCAGAAATACCACCAAATACGGAACATTAACCTGACGCGCCAGAAGAACATGCTCACGAGTTTGAGGCATTGGACCATCTGCCGCGCTAACAACCAAGATAGCCCCGTCCATCTGTGCCGCACCTGTGATCATGTTCTTGACATAGTCCGCATGACCGGGACAATCTATATGAGCGTAATGACGATTCGCTGTTTCATATTCAACATGCGAAGTCGCTATCGTGAGAATTTTTGTCTCATCTCTTCTTCCGTGCGCAATGCTCGCCTTTGCAACCTCATCATAGCTTACATATTTGCTCAAGCCTTTTTCCGCCATTACCTTGGTGATTGCTGATGTCAGCAAAGTCTTGCCGTGGTCTATATGACCGATGGTCCCGATATTCACATGCGGCTTCGTTCTCTCAAATTTTGGTTTTGCCATAGTTTATCTTCTCCTTTCCGCGCCTCAATCGCGATTCCTTTTTAATATCCTCTAACTTTAAATAAAATTTCTTTTTGGACTTCTGGTGGAACCTCTTGATAGTGCGAGAACTGCATAGTAAAGTTTCCTCGTCCCTGAGTCAGGCTCCTGAGCGTATTCACATATCCGAACATCTGCGCCAGCGGCACTTTCGCCCGTATGATCTGCACGCCTGCTCTTGCCTCCGTAGAATTGATCTCTCCTCTCCGAGCGTTCAAATCCCGGAGCGCCTCTCCGAAGTAGCTATCCGGCACAATCACCTCCAGGCTCATAATCGGCTCCAGTAGCGCCATCTTAGCCTTCTTGAGCGCTTCCTTGAACGCCATAGAGCCTGCGATTTCAAAGGCAAGCTCGCTGGAGTCAACCTCGTGATACTTTCCATCCAGGAGAGTCGCCTGAAAGTCCACGACAGGAAATCCCGCAAGCTCCCCAACCTCTGATGCGCTCCTTACACCTCGCTCCACTGCTGGGATATATTCTCTGGGCACTCTTCCTTCCCGAACCCTGTTCTCAAACTTGATTCCGGCTCCCCGAACGAGTGGCTCAAATCTCATCATCACCACTCCGAATTGACCGTGTCCTCCAGACTGTTTAACAAATCTTCCCTCAGTCTCAACCGGCTCGCAAAATGTCTCCTTGTAAGCCACCTGCGGCTTGCCAACTTTGGCAGACACGCTAAATTCTCTTAAAAGCCGGTCAACTATTATTTCCAGATGAAGCTCACCCATTCCAGAAATGATTGTCTGGCTGGTTTCCTCGTTAAAGCGCACCTTGAATGTAGGGTCTTCTTCCTCCAACCTTGCCAGGGATGCTTTAAGTTTATCCTGGTCTGCCTGTGTTTTGGGCTCAATGGCAATGGATATGACAGGCTCCGGTATTTGCATTGACTCCAGAAGAATGGGCTTATGCTCCGCGCAAAGAGAGTCGCCGGTTTTGGCTAATTTAAGTCCCACCACTCCGACAATGTCCCCTGCATTGGCTTCCTCAATGTCCTCCCGCTTGTTCGCAAGCATCTTGAGCAGTCTGCCGATCCGTTCACGCTTTCCGCGATTGACATTATATACATTCTGTCCCTTGCGGATGGTTCCGGAGTATATTCTTAGATAATGTAAAGAACCCACATAAGGGTCAGTCTGAATTTTGAAAATCAACCCTGAAAAAGGCTCGCTGTCATCTGCTTTTCTTATCTCTTCTTTATTGGTTTTGGGATGAAAGCCTTTTACTGGCGGGATGTCAATGGGTGATGGAAGGAAGTCAACAATCGCATCCAGAAGAGGCTGAATACCTTTATTGCGGAACGCGGCTCCACAGAGCACAGGTGTTAGGCTCAGGCTGATGGTTGCTCTTCGGATAGCATCTTTTATGATTTGCTCGTTGGTCTCTTTTTCCTCAAGGTAAAGATGAAGGAACTGCTCATCCGCTTCCGCGAGTTTTTCCATCATTTCCTCACGGGCTTGTAAAGCCTGTTCCTTAAACTCCTGAGGTATGGGTATTTCCCGGAATCTTGCGCCAAGTGTCTCATCATCCCATACAATCGCCTTCATCTTGATCAGGTCTATTACTCCCACGAATTTTTCCTCAGCGCCCATCGGGATTTGAACAGGAAGCGGATTAGCGTTAATCCTCTCTTGCATCATCTTGATTACACGGCTGAAGTCCGCTCCAAGCCTATCCATCTTGTTCACAAAAGCGATGCGAGGCACTCGGTATCTGTCTGCCTGTCTCCATACAGTCTCGGACTGAGGCTCCACTCCGCCATAAGCGCAGAAAACCGCAATCGCCGAATCCAGCACCCGCAGAGAGCGCTCCACTTCCATCGTGAAGTCCACATGCCCCGGAGTGTCTATGATATTGATCTTATTCTCTCGCCAGAAGGTGGTTACCGCGGCGCTCTGAATAGTGATCCCTCGCTCCTGCTCCTGCGCCATCCAGTCTGTGACAGTAGTCCCCTCATCCACCTCTCCGATCCGGTAGGTGACTCCAGTGTAATAGAGGATCCTCTCGGTAGTAGTTGTCTTACCAGCGTCAATATGCGCCATAATCCCGAGGTTTCTGACCCTCTCTATAGGCACCTGTCTGCTCAATGTCATCCTTTCCGCAACCGCCCTCATAGACAATACCGTTCCCTTTAAATTGGTCTCCTGATTTCTCTTTAAGCTTACCAGCGGTAATGAGCGAATGCCCGGTTGGCTTCCGCCATCCGGTGAACCTCGTCCCGCTTCTTGATTGCGCCACCCTTATTTGAAGCGGCGTCTATAATCTCAAGCGCCAATCTCTCCGCCATCGTATGCTCTGGTCTCTCCCGGGCAAACTGAATCAACCAGCGGATAGCAATCGCTTCCTGGCGCTGGGGAGGAACTTCCACCGGCACCTGATAGTTGGCGCCACCCACTCTCCTGCTCTTGACCTCCAGAAGAGGGCTAGCGTTCTTGATCGCTTTTCTCATCAGTTCCAGCGGATTCTCTTTGGTCTTATCCTCCAATATCCTCATCGCGCCGTAGAAAATTTTTTCCGCAACGCTCTTTTTTCCAGCCATCATTGTCAGGTTAATAAACTTCGCCACCTGAAGGTCCTGATAGACCGGGTCCGGAATCAACTTCCGCTCGCTAACTTTTCCTCTCCTAGACATACCTTACTTCTTCCTTATTCCTTATTTGGCACAACACAACGACCCCTTACATTTACTTGGGCTTCTTAGCTCCGTATTTGCTTCTTCCCTGTTTCCGATTCTCTACACCAGCCGCGTCAAGTGTTCCGCGAATGATGTGGTATCTTACACCGGGAAGGTCTTTGACTCTTCCTCCCCGGACCAGCACCTGCGAGTGCTCCTGGAGGTTATGTCCTATTCCGGGAATGTATGAGGTCACCTCAATGGAGTTGGTCAGCCTTACCCGGGCGATTTTGCGAAGCGCGGAGTTGGGTTTTTTGGGGGTCATAGTTGTGACCCTCACGCAAACTCCTCGCTTTTGCGGACATCCTCTTAGCGCCCGCGATTTACTTTTGCGCAACACTTGTTCGCGTCCCAATCTCACTAACTGATTTATAGTCGGCATTCTTACCCCGCTTGCTAAATTAAGCTAACAAGTATACATAAATTTTTATTTTTGTCAACTCTTTGCCTCAACTTCCTTTTCTACCTCTTCCTCAACCTCAATATCCACATCGCGGTAGATTTCCATACCCGTTCCTGCAGGAATCAATCTTCCAACAATGACATTCTCTTTAAGTCCTCTAAGGTAATCTATTTTGCCATAGACCGCGGCTTCAGTGAGACTGCGAGTGGTTTCCTGGAACGATGCGGAGCTGATGAAGGAGTCAGTGATCAAAGCCGCCTTGGTGATTCCGAACAGAGCCGGCTCCGCGGTTGCTGGCTTTTGTCCTCGCTTGATCATTTCCTCGGTCAGTTTGTTAAAGTCTTGTTTTTCCACCAGGTCTCCGACCAGGAACTGGGAATCTCCGGGGTCAACTATCTTTACGCGCTTGAGCATCTGCCGGACAATTGCTTCAAAATGCTTGTCATTGATGCGGACTCCCTGGAGTTTATATACCTGTTGAACCTGGTCCACCAGGAATTTACCGAGTTCTTTTTCCTTCTTGATACTCAGAATGTCGTGCGGATTCGGAGAACCCTCGGTCAACTTATCTCCAGCTTTGACAAAATCGCCTTTATGCACCGCAAGCGCCTTTCCCTTTGGGATCAGATAAGTTTTGGGTTCTCCGGTGGAAGGTCTGACAATAATGGCTCTTTTCCCTTTCTGCTCCGGAGCAAACTCCACGATTCCGTCAATCTCAGATATGACCGCGGCTTTCTTTGGTTTCCTCGCCTCAAACAACTCCACCACTCTTGGAAGACCTCCGGTGATGTCTTTGGTCTTGGCGGTTTCGCGCGGAATCTTGGCGATGACATCTCCGGCGCTGACTTCCTGCCCTTCTTGAACGATGAGATGCGCTCCGATTGGGAGGTAGTATCTGGCAAAGTTGTCTGTTCCCGGGAGCTTGATGGTTTTCCCCTGGGGGTCTTTGATAGAGATTCTGGGCTGAAGGTCCGCGCGTTTGGATGGTATGATGACTTTAGTTGAGAGTCCAGTCCGCTCGTCGGTCTGCTCTTCCATCGTGACATGCTCAATGACATCTCCGAATTTAATTCTGCCGTTGACCTCGGTGATGAACGGAGTAGAATATGGGTCCCATTCCGCAATGAGTTCTCCAGCTTTCACCTTCTGTCCATCTTTGACCAGCAATTGCGCACCATATACAATTGGGAATTTTTCTCGCTCGCGACCATTTTCGTCTAGTATAAAAATCTGACCATTGCGGCTCATTGCGATCTGCTTGCCATCTTTTTTGGTCGCAGTTTTAATATCAACAAACTTTATAGTCCCTGAGACCGATGCGGTATGTGTTGACTGCTCAGCCTGTCCTGCCGCGGCTCCTCCGATGTGGAAGGTTCTCATAGTGAGCTGTGTTCCTGGTTCTCCGATGGACTGGGCGGCAATTACTCCAACAGCTTCTCCCAGATGAACCTTATGTCCTCTGGCAAGGTCTATTCCATAACACTCGGCGCATACTCCCCAGGGCGCCTGGCAGGTTAGAAGGGAGCGGATAAAAACCCTCTCTATGCCTTCCTGTTCAATCTTCTTTGCGGCTTCCTCATCAATGATTTCTCCAGCTTTAACTATGACTTTTCCGAGATGGTCTCTAATTTCGCGGAGTGCTGTTCTTCCGACCACGCGCTCAGAGATCGGGATGATGACCTTGCCAGCTTCATACAGAGGGGTCATCTCAATCCCGTCCATAGTTCCGCAATCAGGGATGGTGATCATCACATCTTGTGCAATATCTACAAGCCTTCTGGTAAGGTATCCGGAGTTAGCGGTCTTGAGCGCGGTATCTGCAAGACCTTTGCGCGCTCCGTGAGTTGATACAAAGTACTGGAGCACGGACAGACCCTCTCGGAAGGATGCGGTAATTGGCGTTTCAATAATTTCTCCGCTCGGCTTTGCCATAAGTCCACGCATTCCGCATAATTGTCTGACCTGTTGACCAGAGCCACGCGCACCAGAGTCAACCATCATATAAATCGGATTGAAGCTCTCAATATCCTTTTCAGAGCCATCTTCCATCTTGACCTTGTCCTTGGACAGCTCGCGAGTGAGCGCTTCTGCCAATTCCTCCGTAGCCTTTCCCCAGAGGTCCACCAGCTTGTTATATCTCTCCCCTGCAGTGATGATCTGGTTATGATACTGTCGCTCTATTTCCCGGACTTTATCCTGTGTTTTCTTAAGTATTTTTTCCTTTTCAGCAGGGGTTTTCAGATCGTCAATGCATATGCTCAAACCCGCAGTGGTTGCGAATTTATACCCGAGAGTTCTGAGCCGGTCGCTGAGGAGTACGGTTTCCTTGAGACCAGCGTGCCGGTAGCAGTAATAGACCAGTTCATCCAGTTCCTTACGCTTCATCACCCTGTTGACCATTTCAAATGGAATTTGCTTGGGGCAGATTTCATAAAGCAGTATCCTTCCGGTAGTGGTGGTAACTATGGTTCTGGCTTCCGGGCTAAGTCTAACTTTGATCGTAGCGTGAAGGTCAATATCGTTCTGCGCATAAGCCATCTGGACTTCTTCAGGGCTGGAAAAGGCTTTATTAGCTCCTTTGGCGTAAGGGTTCTCCCGGGTCAGATAATATATTCCAAGCACAATGTCCTGAGTGGGACCGATTATGGGTTTTCCGTGCGCAGGTGAGAGGATGTTATTGGTGCTCATAATCAGGGCACGGGATTCCACCTGAGCTTCTAGGCTCAAGGGCACATGCACTGCCATCTGGTCTCCGTCAAAGTCCGCGTTGAACGCCTGACAGACCAGGGGATGCAATTGAATGGCTTTTCCCTCAATCAGGAGTGGCTCAAATCCCTGGATTCCTAGCCGATGCAAAGTGGGGGCGCGGTTTAAAAGCACTGGATGCTCACGGATCACCTCCTCCAGAATGTCAAACACCACAGGCTCCTCTTTTTCCACCATCTTCTTTGCCGCCTTGATGGATGTTGCCAGAGCCCGCTCCTCCAGCTTGGCAAAAATAAATGGCTTGAACAGCTCCAGAGCCATCTTTTTAGGAAGACCACATTGATGAAGTCTCAACTCAGGTCCAATAACAATAACTGTTCTTCCGGAATAATCCACTCGCTTCCCGAGAAGGTTCTGCCTGAACCTTCCCTGCTTGCCACGAAGCATATCCGAAAGGCTCTTAAGAGGCCTCTTGTTCGGACCCGCAACAGCTTTTCCTCTTCTCCCGTTATCAAACAATGCGTCCACAGCTTCCTGCAACATCCGCTTCTCGTTCCGGATGATTATCTCAGGCGCATTCAGCTCCATAAGCCTGCGAAGACGATTATTGCGATTGATAACCCGACGATAAAGGTCGTTCAAATCACTGGTAGCAAATCTTCCTCCATCCAGAGGCACCAGTGGTCTCAGGTCAGGTGGAAGCACAGGTATTTTTTCCAGAATCATCCATTCGGGCTGGTTCCCGGAGCTTATGAAAGCCTCAATCACGCGTAATCGCTTAGCCATCTTCATCCGCTTGGCTTCTGATTTGGTGTTATGCAGTTCATTTCTGAGCTTGTTGCGGAGGGCTTCCATATCAAGGTTTTCAAGCATTCGCTTCAAAGTCTCCGCTCCCATTCCCGCGTCTATTTTACATCCCTCTGAGACCAGCTTCCGATACTGGTCCTCGGTGATAACCGCCCCCTTTTCCAAATCCGAGTTGCCCGGGTCAACGACCACATAAGCCTCGTAATAGATGATCCTCTCCACTTCCTTGGTGGAAATATCCAAAAGCAAGCCGATATAGCAGGGAAGGTTCTTGAAAAACCAGATATGAGCCACCGGAGTGGCAAGGTCTATATGCCCTAGCCTGCTTCTTCTCACCCGGCTAGGGATCACCTCCACACCGCATTTTTCGCAGGTGATGCCCCGGTGCTTCATCCGCTTATATTTCCCGCACAGACACTCATAGTCCTTGATCGGACCAAAAATTTTCGCGCAGAATAGTCCCTCTTTCTCCGGCTTAAAAGTCCGGTAGTTAATGGTCTCTGGCTTTTTCACCTCGCCGTGAGACCACTCCTGAATTTTTTCCGGACTCGCCAGACTGATCCGGATAGCGTCAAAACTGAGCGGCTTTTTCGGCTCCTCAAAAAGTCCAAAAGCGAGATGCTTCACTTCTCAAACCTCCTTTGCAGGAAGGGCAGACACGCGGGTCTGCCTGTACCTGTTTTTCGTTTCCCTTTGCTCATCTCTCACTCATCGCTCTTTTTCAAAAGCTCCACATTCAGCGCCAGGCTCTGAAGCTCTTTTGCGAGAACATTGAAAGACTCTGGCAGACCAGCCTCAAACTCATTTCTTCCCTTGACAATGTTTTCATACATTTTGGTTCTGCCCTGAATATCGTCGCTTTTCACGGTCAGGAATTCCTGAAGTGTGTAAGCCGCGCCATACGCCTCAATCGCCCAGACCTCCATTTCTCCAAGCCTTTGTCCTCCGAACTGTGCTTTTCCTCCCAGAGGCTGTTGGGTGACCAGAGAGTAGGGACCAATTGAACGGGCGTGAATTTTTTCATCCACCAAGTGATGCAATTTCATCATATACATATATCCGACGGTGACTTCCTTGCTAAAAGCCTCTCCTGTCCTGCCGTCAAAAAGCACGGTTTGTCCTGACTCAGGCAACCCAGCTTCTTTCAGTAATTCTTTGATCTCGCCTTCTTTCGCTCCATCAAACACCGGAGAGCGCATCCAGAATCCGCGGCTTAAAGACCTCGCAATAGCCATTACCTGCTCATTAGTGGTCTCGTCCAGCCAGCCGTTGATTCTGTCCGTGCCATATATTTTTTTCAGCCACTTCCGTATCTGGTCAGGACCCCATTTTTCCTTCAGCATACGCTCAATAGCTTCTCCCAGCTTCTGTGACGCCCATCCCAGATGGCACTCCAAAATCTGACCCACATTCATCCGGCTGGGCACGCCCAGGGGATTAAGCACTATATCCACCGGAGTGCCATCCGGCAGATAAGGCATATCCTCTTCCGGAAGAATCCGGCTCACCACTCCCTTGTTGCCGTGCCTTCCTGCCATCTTGTCTCCAACCGAAAGCTGTCTCTTAATCGCTACATACACGCGCACGATCTTTAACACACCAGGAGGCAGGTCTTCCTCTTTGTATAGCCTTTCAATCTTGCTCTGAACCAGCTTATCAACAAGGTCTATCTGATCCAGGGTTTTATCCACAAGGTTGGTCAACTCCATTTCATCTTCCGGCTCCAGCTCCAGCGGCAGTTTCGCCCAGAATTCCATAGGCAGTTCCCGAAGAAGCTCCTCATTGACCTCCGTGTCTTTCTTGATAATGTGCTTGCCCTTGGGGTCTGAGAATTTGGATGCCAGCTTTTTCCCACCGATCTTTTTGAGCGCCTGACGCAGGGTCTGCTCCTGGATTATTCTCACCTCGTCCTCCCGATCCTGGAGCAGGCGCTCCTCTTCCGCGCTCTTGATGAATTTGGCTCGGGAGTCCTTATCCTGTCCCTTGCGGGAAAAGACCTTTGCATCAATCACCACTCCCTCAACCCCCGGGGGCACCCGGAGCGATGTGTCCTTGACATCTCCGGCTTTTTCTCCAAAGATGGCGCGCAGAAGTTTTTCCTCTGGAGAAAGCTGGCTCACGCTTTTGGGCGTGATCTTTCCGACCAGAATATCTCCGGGCTTGACCTCTGCGCCGATCCTGACAATGCCGCTGTCATCAAGGTCTTTCAAAGCCTCTTCTCCGACATTGGGTATGTCCGGGGTGATCTCCTCTCTGCCCAGCTTGGTGTCTCGCGCTGTGCATTCAAATTCCTCAATATGTATGGATGTGAACGCGTCATTTTTAATCAGGCGCTCCGAGACCAGGATGGAGTCCTCAAAGTTGTATCCTGCCCATGGCATAAACGCCACGAGGATATTTTTGCCAAGTGAAAGCTCTCCGCCCTCGGTGGCGTTTCCGTCTGCGATGACCTGACCTGCGGATACTTTATCTCCGATTTTGACAATCGGGTTTTGATTGATGCAGGTCCCCTGGTTGGACCTTCGGAACTTGATCAGATTATAGATGTCCACCCCGCGGTCTCCGTCTCCGGATGATTCACTGGCTTCAATCACGATTCTGGTTGCGTCCACGGATACGACTGTGCCGCTTCTTTTCGCCACGATACAGGCTCCGGAGTCTCTTGCCACCATACTCTCAATTCCGGTTGCGACCAGAGGCGCCTCCGATTTGAGGAGGGGCACGGCTTGTCTCATCATATTGGACCCCATCAATGCTCTGTTGGCGTCATCGTGCTCCAGGAATGGAACGAGAGATGCGGCAACACTCACCACCTGATGGGGGCTGACATCCATCAGGTCTATCTCTTCTGGAGGGAGCATCAGGAATTCTCCCTTTCTTCGGGCATTAATCAAGTCCCCTACCAGCTTCCCATTTTTGTCCACCATCGCATTTGCCTGCGCAATAGTATGAGGGTCTTCATCCCAAGCGCTCATATATACCACTTCATTGGATACTACGCCGTCTTTCACCAACCGGTATGGGGTCTCAATAAAGCCATAATCGTTGACTCTGGCGTATGTGGTTAAGCTGGAGATCAGCCCGATATTGGGACCCTCCGGAGTTTCCACCGGACAGATTCTCCCGTAATGCGTGGAATGAACATCTCTGACTTCAAAACCGGCTCGCTCGCGAGTCAATCCGCTGGGACCGAGTGCGGAAAGCCTCCGCTTATGAGTGATTTCGCTTAATGGATTGGTTTGATCCATAAACTGGCTCAACTGGGAAGACCCGAAGAACTCCTTCACAGCCGCCATCACTGGCTTGGCGTTAACCAGGTCGTGCGGCATCATAGTCTCCGCTTCCTGAAATCCCATCTTCTCCTTGATCGCTCGCGCCATCCGGACAAGACCGATCCGGAACTGGTTTTCCAGCAGTTCTCCCACAGAACGGACGCGCCGGTTTCCAAGATGGTCTATATCGTCCGGCTCTCCTCTTCTGTCTTTCAGGTCAATGAGATATTTGACCACTGCCATAATATCCTCGCGGGTAAGGATATGAACATCGTCCGGGGTGGAAAGCTGAAGCCTCTGATTTAACTTCATCCTTCCGACTTTTCCCAAGTCGTATCTTTCCGGATTGAAGAACAGGCTCTCAAAGAGCTTGTCCGCATTCTTCTGGCTCGGTGGGTCTCCGGGTCTCAGCCATCGGTAAATCTCCAAACGAGCTTCCTCCGGAGTCGTGGCTTTGTCCCTGAGAAGCGTGTCGCGCAAGCTGGAGCTGATCCGGATATTGTCATAGAAGATCACATCAAACTGATTGATCCCATAATCCTTGAGCAAATCTATCTTCTCACTGTCCAATTCCTCATTCGCTTCCAGAAGGACCTCCCCGGTCTCAGGATCAAAAATATCGTGCGCCAGAACCCTTCCGTAAAGCTCCTGTTCCTCCACCTTGATCTGCTCTATATTGGCTTCCTGCATCCGGCGCAAATGGCTGTCCTTGATCTTCTTGCCCTTCTGAACAATAACCTCACCGGTTTTTGGATGTTTGATCTCGCTCGTGGCTATTTGACCATTCAAAACCTTGGGATTTACAGATTTGAGCACCCTTCCACGCTCAAAATAAATCCGCTCGGTCTGATAAAAGAAATTCAACAGCTCCTCTGTGGTGAAGCCCAGGGCGCGGAGAAGTATGGTCGCAGGGGATTTCCTTCTCCGGTCAATCCTGACAAAGAGGATGTCGTTATGGTCAAACTCAAAATCTATCCAGCTTCCCCGATAAGGGATTATCCGGGCGTAATAAAGCACCTTTCCAGATGCGTGGGTCTTGCCCCGGTCATTGTCAAAAAAGACCCCGGGAGAGCGATGAAGCTGGTTCACAACCACGCGCTCCGTGCCGTTCACGATAAAGGTCCCCAAATCGGTCATCAAGGGCATTTCTCCGAAATACACCTCCTGCTCCTTGATGTCGCGCAGGGTGCGGATCTGGGTCTGATCGTCAAAGTTCCAGACCACAAGCCGGACCTTTACCTGTAGGGGAACGCCATAAGTCATCCATCTCTCCCTACACTCGTTCTCGGTGAATTTCGCCGGGTCAAACCGGTATTCCACGAACTCCAGACTGCAATTCTCGTTGCCGTCCTTGATCGGGAACACGGAATTGAACACGGCTTGCAGACCTTCATTTTTTCTTTGCTCCGCCGGGACATCTTTCTGGAAAAACTGGTGATAGCTCTTCTTCTGGATTTCTATCAGGTTAGGGATCTCCATCACCTTAGGGATACGACCAAAATCCAGCCTTACCCGCGCGGGCAGAGCCTGCTTCTTCATTTATATCCTCCTTGGAAGATTAGCCGTTTGTAAATTCATTTCCGCGTTATTTGATCTCCACTTTAGCGCCCACCGCCTCCAGCTTTTGCTTTATCTTTGCCGCATCATCCTTGTTCACTCCCTCCTTGACAGTGCTCGGGGTCTTTTCAACTAGCTCCTTAGACTCCTTCAGTCCAAGCCCAGTGATCTGGCGGATTTCTTTGATCACATCAATCCGCTTCTCCCCGACCTCCTTCAAAATGACCGTGAACTCTGTTTTTTCCTCAACAGCTGGCGCGGCACCAGCTCCTGCGGCTCCAACCGCGGCAACCGCCACTGGCGCAGCCGCACTCACACCATATCTTGCCTCAAACTTCTTGATGAATTCCGCGAGTTGGATCATGGTCAACTGGTCAAAAAACTCTAACACTTGCTCCTCTGTAACCGACATTTTCGTAAGTCCTCCTTCTTTGAAAAATTTTTTTTAAGCGCTTTTTTTATTCTTCAGCGCGTCCAGCAATCCAGCCATTTTTTGCGACAATGCTTTCATCAGCATAAGCATCTGGCGCGGTCCTGAGGCGAGCCCTCCAGCAAACTGCGCCAAAAGCTCCTGACGGGAAGGCAGACGCGAAAGCTCAGCTATTCCCGCGGCGTCCAGCTTAGAGCCTTCCACGATCCCGCCCTTGATCTTCAAATGCTCGTATTTCTTGCTCATCTCCGCCAGTATTTTCACCAGGCTGACAATTTCATTATGATGCCATCCCAGCGCGGTTGGTCCTTCCAGAAACTCCGGCAGGTCCTTCAACCCGGCTTCTTGAGCCGCGATCTTGATCAGGGTGTTCTTTATTACCTGAAAGTTGCCCCCGCTCTGCTTTATCCGCTGACGCACCTCCGTGATCTCATCTACCTTCAACCCGGTGAAATCCACAGCCACAATTCCCGCGAGCCGTTCCCAATCCTTTTTCAGGCTCTGAACCAAATCTATTTTTTCCTGCTTCTTCAAATTCCTCTCTCCTTTAATATGTAAGCGCCTTCAAGCGCGATTTCCTGGCGCAGACCATCTTGTCTGCGAACAAATTTTACGCCGCCTTCAAAGTCTGCAAACTGGCTGGATCAATTTTTATCCCCGGACTCATCGTGCTTTTCACGACAACGGACTTGATATATGTTCCTTTGGCATTGTCCGGCTTGGCGCGGATCACTGCCTCAGCAAGCGCAGAAAAATTGTCCTTCAGCTTTTCCGGACCAAAGCTCAGCTTGCCGAACGCGCAATGCACTATCCCTGTTTTGTCCACCTTGAACTCCAGCTTGCCTTTCTTAAGCTCCTCAACCGCCTTCTTGACCTCAAAAGTCACGGTGCCTGTTTTAGGATTGGGCATCAGTCCCCTGGGTCCGAGTATCTTGCCTAATTTGGACACCTGACTCATTAGGTCTGGAGTTGCCACAGCTTTGTCAAACTCCAACCATCCATCCTGAATCTTCTTTATCAAATCCTCTGCGCCAACAAAATCCGCTCCAGCTTCCTTGGCTTCCTTCTCCTTCTCCCCCTTGGCAAAAACCGCGACCCGAACCGGCTTACCCAGTCCGTGAGGAAGGAGCACCACAGACCTTACCATCTGCTCAGCGTGCTTTGGGTCCACTCCGAGCCGGAACGCCGCTTCCGCGGTTTCATCAAACTTGGCGCTCTTCATCTCGCTCAGGAGTTTAATTGCATCCTCGTATGAATAATGCTTGGTGCGATCAACTTTAGCGAGTATATTTTTATATCGTTTAGTCCGCTTTGGCATCAGTTCCTCCTTGCTCAAACAACCTGAATGCCCATTCCCCGGGCAGTGCCTTCTATTATCTTCATCGCCTTTTCTATGTCCTTGGTGTTAAGGTCCGCTAGCTTAATTTTTGCGATTTCCCGCAATTGCTCCCTCGTGACCTGACCGACAACGGTTTTCCCAGGCTCGCTTGACCCTTTAGCGATCTTGGCGGCTTTTTTCAAGAGCACTGAAGCCGGAGGGCTTTTCGTGATAAAGGTGAAAGACCGATCCTGATAAACCGTAACTATCACCGGAATAAGAATACCGGGCTCCTCTTTTCCCGTCAGAGCATTGAACTTCTTGATAAACTCAGCAATGTTCACGCCCTGTTGCCCAAGCGCGGGTCCAACCGGCGGGCTGGCTGTTGCCTGCCCTGCTGGAACCTGAAGCTTGATTTTGGCAATAATTTTTTTCATTCTATCTCACCTCAAAGTTTTTCCACCTGAATAAAATTCAGCTCAACCGGAGTCTGTCTTCCAAAGATACTCACCAGAACCCTTACCTTTCCTTTGTCCGGCTTGACCTCATCTATCACCCCGTTGAAATTCGCAAACGGTCCGTCAATCACCCGAACAGGGTCTCCTCTCTGCATCTCCTCTTTGGGCCTCGGCTTGATCCCTTCTTTGATCTGTTTGGTCAAAATTTCAGCTTCTGACTCAGGGATGCTCGGCGCATCCAGGGTTCCTCCCACAAAACCCGTGATTTTGGGTGTTCCCTTCACAATTCCATAAGTCTCCTCATCCAAGACCATCTGGACAAGGATGTATCCGGGGAAGAACTTGCGCTTACTTACCTTACGCTTCCCATCCACCAGCTCAACAACCTCTTCCTGCGGAACTAAAATCTCTCCGAACTTATGCTCAACTCCTGCTTGCTTGATCCGCTCTAATAGCCCCTTCCGGGCTTTTTCCTCAAAGCCGGAGTAAGTGTGAACCACATACCATTTAAGTTGAGTGTCTGCCATCTTTTTTCTCTCAGACCTGGAACAGCATAGTGACCAGATAATCAAAAATTTTATCCAGAATATAGACAATAATGCAAACCACAATCACCATCACCAGCACTACAATGGTTGACCCTTGAAGCTCTTTGCGGTTGGGCCAACTCACCTTCTTGGTCTCTACCACCACATCCACTCCGTATTCCTTTGCCTTCTGGTTATTCCAGACCATCTGCACTGCGGCAAACGCGACGCCGACCGCAAGGATCGCCATCAGTTGGTCCCAGGAAATCCAGCCGAGCCTTGGCAGAGACGGAATCTGCGCCAGGATGCTGGTGGAAAATTTCCATAAAACGAACCAGAGCACCACGCCCAGCCCGTAAAGGCTATATAAAAAGGCTCTTTCATTAGTTACAATCATTTTTTATCCTCTGATTCAATTGGCAGGCGAGGAGGGATTTGAACCCCCAACCGCCGGATTTGGAGTCCGATGCTCTACCAGTTGAGCCACTCGCCTGTTAAAAATCATCTGACCTCCTTGTGCAAGGTGTGCTTCCGGCAGGAACTGCAATACTTTTTCAAAGAAATACGCTCCTGGTTGCTCTTCTTGTTCTTGCTGGAAGTGTAATTCCTTTCCTTGCAAACCTCACAGGCTAAAGTAATAATTATCCTGGATTCTTTTGCCATAATTTATTCCCTTTATTTTTATTTAATAATCTTGGTCACTACTCCAGCTCCAACAGTCCTTCCGCCCTCACGAATCGCAAATCGTAAGCCTTCCTCCATCGCTATTGGAACCATCAACTCTACCTCAAGGTTAACATTGTCCCCAGGCATTACCATCTCTACTCCCTCTGGCAACTTTGCCGTCCCTGTAACATCGGTTGTCCGAAAATAAAACTGCGGACGATACCCATTGAAAAACGGAGTATGACGGCCTCCCTCTTCCTTCGTCAATATATAAACCTCTCCCTTAAAATGTGTATGCGGTGTGATAGAACCAGGTATCGCAACTACCTGTCCTCGCTCTACCTCCTCCTTCTTTGTCCCTCTCAATAGAATCCCTATATTGTCTCCCGCACGACCCTCATCCAAAACCTTCCGAAACATCTCTATGCTCGTGGCTACCGTCTTAAATGTAGGCCTGATCCCTACTATCTCTATCTCTGTGTTAGGACGAAGTATCCCTCGCTCAACCCTTCCAGTAACAACTGTCCCTCTCCCAGAGATGCTGAATACATCCTCTATCGGCATCAGAAACGGCTTATCTGTGATCCGAACAGGCTCAGGAATTTTAGTGTCAATCGCATCCATCAGCTTAAGAATTGCTCCCTCACCTATCTCGCTCTTGTCTCCCTGAACTGCCTTCAGAGCTGAACCACGAATCACTGGAACATCGTCTCCAGGAAATTCATATGCCTTTAATAAGTCCCGAACCTCTAACTCCACAAGGTCTAAAAGCTCAGGGTCATCAACCAAGTCAACCTTGTTCAGAAATACCACCAAATACGGAACATTAACCTGACGCGCCAGAAGAACATGCTCACGAGTTTGAGGCATTGGACCATCTGCCGCGCTAACAACCAAGATAGCCCCGTCCATCTGTGCCGCACCTGTGATCATGTTCTTGACATAGTCCGCATGACCGGGACAATCTATATGAGCGTAATGACGATTCGCTGTTTCATATTCAACATGCGAAGTCGCTATCGTGAGAATTTTTGTCTCATCTCTTCTTCCGTGCGCAATGCTCGCCTTTGCAACCTCATCATAGCTTACATATTTGCTCAAGCCTTTTTCCGCCATTACCTTGGTGATTGCTGATGTCAGCAAAGTCTTGCCATGGTCTATATGACCGATGGTCCCGATATTCACATGCGGCTTCGTTCTCTCAAATTTTGGTTTTGCCATAGTTTATCTTCTCCTTTCTCTATAAGCGCCCTGTCTCAACCATAGCGTAAGTGAGACAGGACTAGCCACTTTTCCTTCTAAAGTTTTAAACCATCTTAAATTTGCGCTTCTTAATGGAGCCCACGGCCAGAATCGAACTGGCGACCACCTCCTTACCAAGGAGGTGCTCTACCGACTGAGCTACATGGGCAACTTTAATAAGCGCAAAATACTCCCCTGCTGTTCTTTTATAAACTATCTATTATAAATGAAAATTAAATTTATGTCAAGTCCTGGAGCGGGAAACGGGGATTGAACCCGCGACGACCAGCTTGGAAGGCTGGTGCTCTACCAATTGAGCTATTCCCGCTCTCATACACATCTCCATCTATTTTCCTAAATTATTTTAGACCTTTTATTTAAAAATTCAACCTGCTGATTCGGAATTGGGAATTTGGATTTCGGAATTCGGAAAATTTCCTAATTGCCAACTCCAAACCCCAAATTCCAAACAATGGTGGAGGGGGAAGGATTCGAACCCTCGTAGGCGTTACGCCGGCAGATTTACAGTCTGCTCCCTTTGGCCACTCGGGTACCCCTCCACATCTTGTTCCGCAAGATGTGTTATTAAATTTCAAATCTCAAATTTCAAATAGCTCTGAATGTGCGAGCGGCTTCAGGCGCGATTCCTTTAAACCTTTAAACTTTTAAACCTGCCCGAACTTCCTGCCCGCGCTTCAGCAATGGAGCTGGCGGAGGGAGTCGAACCCACGACCTGCTGATTACAAGTCAGCTGCTCTTCCGACTGAGCTACACCAGCACTCTGGATTAACATTTTAAACAAATCGGGCTTTTTGTCAAGAAAGCTTCAATCAACCTGCTTTATCTGGACTAAAGTCCTTCGCACATTGAAAGCAAATTCGCTCAAACAGTTGAGAGCAAAAAATCAGTGGATCGTGAAATCTAATTCTGCATTCCAATCCCTATCATCATCTTATCAGCCCCTATTAGCTTATCAGGCTCCTGTTTTGTGTCCTTGGAGAAAAAGGGAAAGGCGCTCAAGCCCTTGTTTGATGCGCGAGATGTCAATGGCATAGGAGAATCTGAGATAGCCTTCGGCATTTTTGCCGAAATCTATTCCAGGGGTGACGCCCACTTTAGCGGATTCCAGAATTTCAAACGCGAATTTGAGAGAATCTGAACAAAATTTTCTGGCATTGGCGAGCACATAAAAAGCGCCGGTTGGTTCTTTTGTGATGCCAAATCCGAGTTGTTTCAAGGCTTGCACCATAAATTTTCTACGCTCATTAAAAACTGCGCGCATTTTTTCCACTTCTGGTTCAGCTTCTTTTATCGCGGAGATTCCTGCCCATTGCACAAAGTCCGCAGTTGAGATGAAGAAGTTTTGCGCAACCTTCTGTATTGGCCTGACAAAGTCTTGTGGCACGATGCAATATCCTATTCTCCATCCGGTCATTGCATATCTTTTAGAAAAGCCATTAAGCACAATTGCCTTATCTGTAAACTCCAGTATGGAATGCTCTTTTCCTTCATAGACCAAGCCGTGATAAATCTCATCAGAGATAACAAGGGGACCTAGCCCAGCAATTTGTTTCATCCGCTCCGGGTCCAAAACATTTCCAGTCGGGTTGCTCGGAGAGTTGATAACAATGGCTTTGGTTCGCCTAGTGATTTTTTCTCTCACAGCATAGGGCTCAAATTGAAATCCATCCTGTTCATAGACCGGAACCGTGATAGCTTTTCCGTGCAGGTATTCAATCATATTGGGATAACAGGAATAGCAAGGGTCTGAGACAATGGTCTCGTCTCCGGGTTCAAGAATGGCGCTGAAGCAGAGGAACATTGCTGGGGAGGTTCCAGGCGTGATGATGATCTGCTCGGGACTGACTTTCACGCGATATCTTTTAAGATAATCTTCAGCAATCGCCTCTCGCAGTTCAGGAATTCCTAACGAATGAGTGTATTTGGTTTTTCCCTCTTTCAGGGCTTTTTGTGCGGCGGAGATTATGCATTCCGGGGTAGGAAAGTCAGGCTCTCCAACCGCCATCATAATCACATCCTCACCAGCTTTTTGCATCTCAGTTGCGCGGTCAATCACATCCATCACGATGAAGCTGGGAATGTCTCTTGCGCGGTCTGTGATAAAATTTTTCATTGTAAAAATTTTAATCAACGGGAAATAATCTGTCAAAAGAATAGAGGAGAAGCTCGCTTGCGTAAAAATAATTGTGAATAAACCGCTCGCTTCTGGCAAGAGCAATGGCACCTGCCGATTAAGGAATTTGTTTTGTATTACTGCCTAATTTAAAATGAGTTTTGAATTGAAAATAGAGAAGTCAGATTGGGGATGGTTTTTAGGCGCAGTTTCGCTTTCAGTCTTAATTCTTTTACCAACCCTCTGGTATGGTTTTGGAGCAGACCATGGGCTTTTTTCTTACGGCGCATGGCGATGGAGAAAATTTGGTGAGCTTCCTTATGTTGGAATTTTTGACCATAATTTCCCAGGCATCTTCCTGATCTGCTATTTTATCCAGGAGACTTTAGGCGAAAGCGTTATAGCATTTCGTGCCTTTGACCTGGTCTGGCAGATATGCACAGCGTTGACGATCTATAAGATATGCGTTTCCGTTTTCAGAAATTATCGCGCGGGTCTACTGGCTGTAATTTTGTATGGATTTTTTTATTTGAAATTGGGTCCTTGGGATTCTGGTCAGCGGGATGGATTTTTGCTTCTGTTTTACCTCTTGGGATTTGACTTGATCAGGGGGACCAAGGACGGGGATGAAAATTTCATTCGTATTCTTCTAGCTGGTTTACTTATCGGGTTTGCTCTTTTGGTCAAGCCTGTGGCGGGGCTAATCGGCTTGGTCTTAATGGGAATGGTCTGGAAATCCGGGACGCGCTTAAAGCTCGTGCATATTTTCTGTTTTGCGCTTATGATGTTTCTGCCTTTTTTGCTGGTTCTGGGATATTACTGGTTGCTGGGTCATATTCAGGAGCTACATCAAGCTCTTTTTGTTTTCAGCCGTATTTATCTAGGTGTGCTCTTTATGCCGATGATTGTTCGGATTGCGAGGATGCTTTTGCTTGAGATTTTTCTACGCAATCCACTGATCTTGATCGGGCTTTTGCTGTATCTATTCAGTTGGCGCCTGCGCAGAGGCAATAGTCAGAGTCTGGATTGGCGGTTAAAAATTTTTGCGCTGGGAATATATCTCTCATATCTGTCTCAGGGCAAATTTTTTCATTATCATCAGATTCCTGTTTTTGGATTATTGAGCATATTTGCCGGGATGGGTTATGCAGAGGTTCTCGCTGTAATTGAGGAACGCTGGAAGGTAAAACAAAGGGTTGCGATTTTGGTTATGGGCGGGGTTTTATTTCTGGAGCCTCTAGTGATTACGCCTGAGATAGCTCAATTCTTTATTCGCTCCCTTAGAGTTAGGCCATCTCAGGCGCATCAGCTTTATCCGTTTCAGAGGGTATGTTCCATCACTGCTGATTATATTAAATCACGGACTCAGCCCGATGATAAGGTTCAGGTCTGGGGAGGAGAGGCTTTGATCAATTATCTTGCCCGTCGCAACTCGCCCACGCGTTTTCCAAGCACTCTCTACATGGAAATTCTCAGCCGAACCAATAGTCATCCTGAGCTTGAAAAGGAATTGACAGGTGAGTTTCTCAGAGCGCTCAAGTCCAATCCACCGGTTTATTTTCTAGTTGAAACTTTATCCCATAAGGGATTTGGCATTGATAGCGACAAACAAGCTCTTATCAAAGGATTTCCTCAAATATATCAATTCCTCAATGAGCATTACTACCTGGAGGCAAAAATTGACTTTGTGGAATGCTGGAGACTGAAGAAAAATTCACGCAATATCCAATAGCCAGGAGAGGAAGGTGCTCTAATTACTGAACTATGAGCGCAGTTGATTTTTTGCCCACCTTGCCGTCCTCAAGCTCCAGCTCAAGACGATATGAGTCCAGCGGAAGCTGATTCAGGTCCAGGTCAAACTGGAGCTGATTTTCGGAAAGAAATTGCAGATTGGACACTGGACTGAACTCAGCAGAGGTGGTTTCTGAGATAAAGCGGATTTGGAATTGTGTTCCGCGTATGCCTGCGGCATAGAGACAGAAGCTTGAAAGCCCATCTGCCTGATTAGCAATAGCAGTGCTCCAGTCATAAGTCCAGACCCAACTGCAACTCGCCTGCTCCAATCTCCACAGGCTCGGAGGAGGCAGGTCCGCTTTTGTCTTGGGATAAATCCAACGGATGCCCTGTTTGTCATCCTTTTCCAGAGTTCGGCGTTTTGTCTCTCTGGCATTGGTGTTATTGCTCATCGTGGCTTTGCTCACCTGGCTATGTCCAAGACCAAGAAAATGCCCGAGCTCGTGGGTCAATATATTCTGAAAATCAGCTTTATATCCTCCTGCTGGATAGTTCCCAAAAGTCCAGTTCACACCATTAAAGAAAATATCCACCTCGGTCAATTTGCTTGTGTGAACATTATATTGCAATGAGGTCATAGCAACCGTATATGGTCCAAAAATCCAGTTGCGCTTGACCAGCTCAATTCCGTTGAAGCCATCCCTGGAGGTTAACCGGTCTCGCCAGTCACCAGAAAAATCTTTGGTGCCAAGAAAATTTACACGCGCAGAGCTCCCTGCAATGGAGTTCCATTCAGAAAGCGCGTTCATTGCCGCGGTCTGGTTATTGGACACACTTGCGAGTTCTTTATCAAGCACGACCCATACAGGCTTCATATCTGATTTAGGACCGGGATGATTTCCTTTTGCATCAGGCCAGAAGAACTCCGGCTCCGTAAGGTCTGAACTAGGACGATTGGGATAATAGCTCAGACAAATGGTCCCGAGAACGAGCAATATCAGTTTCCTGAATCGGGAACTTTTCATCGCTTAAATTATTATAGCAGATTTTCTGTCCGCTCTCTATTTTATAGTGTCCATTTGAACCGCACTGCGGTCTCTTTAGCGCCTTCCCAGGATTTGCTGACCACTTCCATTTTTATATTTTTGGCGCCGCACAACTCCAGAGTCCGCTCCAGCCATCCTAACATAATTGAATAGAGTGGCGGAAACTCAGGGTCAAATTCTGACATTTTGATCAAGACCTGATTCTGCGCCTCTTCAATAACCTCAATTTTGCCAAAGTCAAAAAAGTTCTTGATATAAACCTCGTATTTCCGAATGTAATCCAGCGGATGTCCCTGTTTCAAAAGACCCTTATACAGGTTCTCAATGATCTGCTCTCCGTAAAACCTTCCCCATTGCCTGACCATATCAAGATTTTTTTTGGCAAGCACTTCAAAAACAGCGTTAAAGCAATTCCTGAAGGTCTCATAAGGATACCAAGCGCTCGGGAGAATCCGCTGGTTTATGATATTTTTATCCTGTGCCGTCAAGTAGCGCTCATAGGCTCCGGTCTTATCCGCTTTGATGGTTTTGACAAAATCCACCAGGATGCTTCCTTTAATTCTTCTCTCCATTTTCAATCCCTCCGCTGACTATACATAGTTTGACACAAAATTAAAATTTTTTAAACTAAAAGCCCTTAACCCAAATTTCTCCATAATGTCTCCATATAGTTTAAGAGACGATTCAGATGCTTATTTTTGAGCACCTTATAGCTTTTTTTCTTTTATATTCTCAGTATTTCAAAATTTGGGCCTTCTTTTGACAGATTCTTTGAATAAACATTGGCAAACTGGAATTATTTGTTAGCGGAGAAATCCATATTAGTCTGGCACGCGCTTGGACAAGCCTTTTCAGTCTCATCCGCGCGCTTTTCCAGGTCATAAAAAATCTGCCCTGTTAACTTATCTCCAGACGCTTCTCCATCCCAGTCTATAGAGCCATTGAATCGGCAGGTATATTTGACACCTGATATTTCAAGCTCCAGCGGAATAGCGAGCTGTTCCGGGTTCTCAACAGAAAGGCTGAACTCATCATCGCTATTAATATCTCCGGTATAAGGAATGGATAGATTATTGCCAGGGATGCTCTCTGTAGCTACTAGATTGCAACCGGTCTGAGTGATAGTTAGTTTGCTGGAATCTGGAAGAATGGCTCTGGCGTTCTGAATTTTAACTGAAGCGACTCCTTTCTGGCAACTAACGCTCCTGATAGTCTTATTCACCTGATAAGCGCCATTTATACTGGAACAAGAGTTCTCGCCTATGTCACAGCCCAGATGAAATATAAGACCAAGAATTCCCAGAACCAAAACTATGCTGATTTTTTGCATTGCTTCCTCCTTATCTAATTAAATACAATCGCGCTGATGATTGATATAATAATTCTATTCATTATTTTCCGGAAGATCATCAATCCAGTTAGCGTCAGTATACATATTTATATCACAGGTATCAGGGCAAGCATTATTTCCCTCATCTGCTCTCTTCTTCAAGGCGTAATGCATCTCGCCGGTAAAATGCTCATCGTCTTCAACATCTCCCTCCCAGTTGACCTCTCCATTAAAATTGCATTTTTCCTTGTTGCCTGCGATCTTTAATTCAATGAGGATGTTAACCTTTTCCGGATTTTGAAGCCTTAATTTAAAGCTGTCATCCTTTTCAGCCTCTCCCAAAAAACCCAGGTGTTCCTTATTGTCCCATGTGTCTTCACTTACCCAGATATTGCATCCACCCTGGCTAACCTGGATCAAAGTGCTTAATGGGAGGGCGTGCTCCTTATTCTCAATTTTAACATTGTTACCATTCTTCTGACAGTTGAAACTCAACAAGGTCTTGTCAACCTTATATTGCCCTTCCATTTCCGGACAGTATTCCTCTTCTAGCGCTGATGGAAACAGGTCAACTCCCAGGTTAACATCTCCACAGGAAATGGAAAAAACAGTTAAAAAAACAATTATCCCCAACCCTTTCATAACTTTCTTCATTATGAGTCCTCCTCTTTCAGCCAAGTTTATTCCCCAACAAGCGCCATTATTACATTATACAGGAAATTTTGCAATTCTCACGGTCGGTTTGGAGTTTCAGGATATGCTCGGGAACCTCCTCAAGTTTGATCCTCTTTGTAACCATCTTTGTAACATCCATTCCATTTGCGATTAGCTCAATCACATGCGGGAAAGTCCCATGACCAGAATGCCCCTGAGCCCCAACCACCCGGGCTTTGCGCACCTGATAAACCTCGCCTGTGAGAGGAACCTTTGCATCTGCACGCGCCACTATAACCACAGTGGTCAGAAGCGTGCGTCCCTCCCAGATGATTCTCTCCAAGCCAGGCCAGACAACCTCTGGCAGACCTGTTGCTTCAAGAATCAATGCCGCGCCCATTCCGCGGGTCAACTCCAGTACCGCGTCTGCAAAATCCTCCTTCTTAGGATTCACAACATAGTCCGCGCCCATCTTCTTTGCCAGCTTTGCCCGCGCAGGCTCAGGCTCTGAAACAATCACGCGAACCGCGCCTGCCCTCTTCAAAATCGCGCACGCCGCTACCCCGATCGGACCAGCTCCAAGAATAATAACATTATCACCGGGCTTAATTCCTCCTCCACGCTCAATCACTGCATTATAAGCAACACTGGTAGGCTCAACCAGAGCCCCTGCAACAAATACATCATCGCCTTTGTATCTATCCTTGAACGCCTCAATGCTCCAGACCAGCCTGCTCGGAAGCGCAACATATTTTGTGAACGCGCCATTGACATTAAACCCGATCTCATCCAGCTTCTCACAATGATTTGGCTGACCATCCGCGCAGGGCCTGCACTTACCGCACCAGACCATCTCCTCTGTGCAAATAGCTTCCCCGCCCTTGAAACGCTCCAGCGTCACCTTGTCAAAAGCCTCTTTGCCAGCATCAACCACCACTCCAGCAGTCTCGTGCCCAAGAATACAGGGAAATCCTGTTAAGCCCGGATAAAAGATATAACCATCTTTATCCGCCTGCGCCATATGCACATCTGAGCCGCAAATGCCGCACGCCTTAACCTCCATCAAAACCTCGTCAGGCTTTAGCTTTGGAATCGGATGCTCTTCTATCCTGATCTCTGGATAACGCCAGACCTTGCTTCCAAGATAGGTCTGCTTTTTAGCAATATCACGCGGATGAGGTCTATAATCCTTTTTCGGGTCCCATTTCGCATGCAAAGTCACTCCTAACATCTTCTCCACCATTTTTAACTCCTTTCATAGCTCATTCGTGGCGCGGACACTCCTGTCCGCACACAACTTTAATCATAAAATTTTACCACATTTTCCAGAGAATCACGAGCCGAGCGAAACTCATTAACCTTGCTATCGCTCGGATAACCAACAGCAATAACGCTGACCAGATATTTTTTCTCAGGGATGTTAAATCTTTTGCGGAAAACATAATCGTATTCAAGCGGAATCATCATCCAACAGGTTCCTAAACCTAAATCATACGCCCGGAGCAGGATATTTTCAATCGCGGCTCCTATGCTTACTAAAGACCCATAACCATAACCCTTATCCATCAATACCAGAATAACGCAGGCCGCATTAAAGAACCGGAAATTGCTCTGGATAAAATCCTTTGCCTTTATCCCTGCTTTCATTGCTGATTCCACCAATCCCCGCATCAATTGAGTCGCCCTCCGATTCCCATCCTCTGGCATCTCCCAGTTATCATCCCAGGTTTTTAGCTCCCGTGCTCCACCCCTCCCAGAATTCATCGCTTCCTCTATTTCCAACTTTAGCCCCTTAAGGCTCTCTCCAGTGATCACAAGAAACTCCCACGGCTGACGATTGGAATTTGAAGGCGCCCTTATACCTGCCTCCAGAATTTCCTTAATCAACTCCCTGGGAACAGGCTCGGTCTGAAAATCCCGAATGCTCCTTCTTGCAAATATGGCATCCTTAAGTTCCACTATTTTACCCTCGCGTCTTGTGTCTCCGATTCAAAAAGCGGTCCCAAGAAATATCTAATTCTTTTCTCCGCTCTTTTATCCCATAAAGTCATTTTTTCTCACCTTACAACGGCGGATTAGGATGCTTCTTTTTCGGATTTCTGTCAACCTTGTCCAGAAGCATCTCCAAGCCCTGAAACAAGCGGACCCTGGTCTGCTCCGGGCTGATCACCTCGTCAATATAGCCAAGCTCCGCAGATTGATACGGGCTTGCAAATTTCTCCCGATACTGCTGGATAAGCTCCGCACGCTTCTTATCTTTATCCTCTGCTGAATCAATTTCCTTTTTGAAAACAATACTCACCGCGGCTTCTGGTCCCATCACAGCTATCTCTGCGCCTGGATAAGCAAAATTCAGGTCTCCTCGTAAATGCTTACTGCTCATCACTATATAAGCGCCTCCATAAGCCTTTCTAACAATCACGCTCAGCTTGGGCACAGTTGCCTCAGAATAAGCAAAGATCAGCTTTGCCCCGTGATGAATTATGCCCTCAGATTCCTCTGAACTGCCCGGCATAAAACCCGGAACATCAACAAAAGTAATAATTGGAATATTGAACGAATCGCAAAATCTCACAAAACGAGCCGCCTTCCTTGCCGCCCTGGAGTCTATAACTCCTGCCAGATGAATCGGCTGATTCGCAACTACTCCAACGCAATATCCTCCCAGTCTGGCAAAACCAATCACTATGTTCGGCGCATACCCAGGCTTCAACTCAAAAAAACTCCCATCATCAAAAACCAGTTCCAGCAATGCCCGTATGTCATAGCCAGTCCTGGAATCTGTGGGCACAATCTTAAATACATCTGTAAGAGAGCGCTCAATCGGGTCATTGTTGTCCAGAACCGGAGGGTCTTCCTGATTATTCTGCGGTAAATAACTCAATAGCCTTCGCGTCAGCTCAAGCGCCTTTCTGTCATCCTCACCAACAAGGTCGCAAACACCACTCATTTCCGAATGAACCAAGGCTCCGCCTAAACTATGATGATCAATCTCTTCTCCCGTATATTCCTTAACAACCTCCGGACCAGTGATAAACATATAAGACCCGGACCTGGTCATCAGAATAAAATCAGTTAGTCCCGGAGAATAAACAGCGCCTCCTGCGCAAGGTCCCATAATTAAGGAAATTTGTGGAATTACCCCACTTGCTAGAGTATTACGCAAAAAAATCTCTCCATACCCAGCCAGGCTCATCACTCCTTCCTGAATCCTAGCCCCACCTGAATCATTTATCCCTATCACAGGCGCTCCGCTCTTAAGAGCCAGGTCCATAATTTTGCAAATTTTTTTCGCCTGCGCATTGGAAAGGCTTCCACCTAAAACCGTAAAATCCTGACTGTAAACAAAAACCTGTCTTCCATAAATCTTCCCGGCGCCACAAACAACACCTTCTCCCGGAAATTTCTTTTCCCTCATCCCGAAGTCCGAGCATTGATGAACCACGAGCCTGTCCAGCTCCAGAAAACTCCCCGCGTCCAATAAAATCTCCAGACGCTCCCGCGCAGTCAGCTTGGACTGACTGTGTTGCTTCTTAACCCGCTCCTCTCCACCTCCAGCAAAAGCCTCCTGGTTCTTCCTCTCCAGCCTTTCCTTTAACTCATCCCAGCTCATTTATCCTCCACGAGTTTTCAGAACCGCAGGCGCTCCTGCCTGCGATTTATTATCTGAAATTGAATAAATGCCCCCATCACTCCTTTGCTTCGCTCTCCTTGCTCAAAAATAAATGAAATTTTGCTTCCACCTGCTTATCATCCAGAGGCTCATCTCGTAAATCAGCGCGCTGATTGATCTGACTCAATGTGGTTTCCAGAAAAATCTTGAAAAACTTGGACTCCATTTTGAATTCCTCCAACCGCTCCATCTGATGAAGCGACTGTGGATGAATGTTTTTGATCTTGGCAAAATATCTCCGAAACTCAACAAGGTCACCATACCGAAAAAAAGAAGCTGTATTCTTCTCCAGATATTGAATAAAGCGCTTCTGCAGTTTAAGGTATTGAATGAAATTGCTTAACGAGGCGCCCTCCATAGAGGTCTCTGTAAGCTCCTCAAACCTGTCCATCAGAAGACGAAACACAGCTAAATCCATTCTCAGCTTTCTGGACTGCTCTTTCTTGGGAATGAAGTCAGGAAATATGGCTTCGCCTTTAATCTCAGGCTCAAGCAGTTGGATCATCTGCACTATGCTCTGTTGCAGAAAATTGGAAAGTATCCCTTTGCTGTTTTCTACTGAAGCCTTGAGAGGGTCAAGAAGGCTCTGCTTGGTTGCGCCCGCAAGCTCAGCCTGATTGATCTTTTTTAGCTCCATACTTAGCTGAAACGCAAGCCCATCAGCTAGCTCCGCAAAATTATGCGCAAGACGGTTCGCACTCTTCTCCAGACCAGGCTTTAGCTCCATCTCCAGGTGCCGAATAAGCTGACGAGACTCGGAATTGATCAGCGCAAAAACTATCAAGCCCTGCTTCAGCTTGTCCATATCTACAGAGCGCTCGTCAATAGAGCTTAAATAACGCAATAAACGATAAAACGCCAGAATGATCACTGAGATAAAATGCCGGAGCCTGGAATCGTTCAGGGAGCTAATCGCCCTTTTAACAATTAGATTTTCCACACGGTCATACTCAGGACGAAACTCTATTCCACTCACAGGATTGAAAAACCTGTTCTGCACAATTGCCCTGCTTGTAAGAGAGCCAAGATGAAAAAACAGAGGATAGCGAACCAGCTTGAGTTTAGTAAGCTCCTGGCAAAGATTTTTCAAGCCTAGAAAATAAGTGTAAATCAGCATCAGGCTATCCTCTGGAGAACGCTGGCTTAAGCTCTGCTCTATTATCCTGCCCCTTGCCAGGTCCCCTAGAAGCTCAGTTTCTATATAATACCGAAACTGATAATAGCTCCGCTCGCTCGCCTCCAACAGCTTGCGAGATAGTTCAGTTATACGGGAAAAACCCTGACCCGCAATTGCAAGCTCATCAATAAAATTTATCCGAATAGGATTATCCTCGGAATTAAGCGGAAGGTTCTCAAGATTGAAAAACCTGTCCAGACCCTTGAGAAAAACCTCCATCTCAAACAGCTTATCCTCTTTACCATCCAGCTTGAGTGCCTTAAGCCATTGAGAACGCTTCCTCGCAAGCTCCCGATCAAAAACCCTTCTTTCCGCAATGCTCTCCATTAGCTAAATATCTTACGATTTTTCAGCAGGAGATTCAAGAGAAGTGACCATTGAACAGAATCAACTCCGAATTCTTAATTCCGAATCCGAATTCCGATTTTACTCTTTTGAATTCTGGGCAAGCGGGACATCAGGGCTAGGAAATGTTCCAGTTATGTATGGCAAAAGTTGCATCAGGATTTCCCGCGACATCAAGCGCCCGGATATGAAAATTATGGTCTCCGGAGACAATTCCAGAATTACCTACGGTATTTAAAAACGACCTGCCATAACCTCCCCATCATCCACGGCGAATAGTCAGCTGGAAATTTTGAAATTGGCTCTCAACAAATCCCGCGCCCGTGAAGACGCGCCAACATAAACCAGATATTCAATTTCTTCAATCTCCCAGGTCTTTCTGCAAACATCGTAATATGCAAGGTCCTCTGCCCGGACTTCCAGAGAGATGGTCTTTGTCTCACCGGGATTGAGCGCAATTTTGCCAAAGGCTTTTAACTCCTTGACAGGGCGGTCAACCTTAGAGCCATTGTATCCGATGTAAAGCTGGACAATTTCTTCCCCAGCCATTTTTCCGGTATTGGTAACATCAACAGAGGCGACAATTTTTTCGCTTTTCGTGATTTGCTTTTTGTCAAGCCGAAGATTGGAATAATTATATCTGGTGTAGCTCAATCCGAATCCGAATGGAAACGCTGGCTCAAAATTATTTTTGTCAAACAGCCGATAGCCGTGGTAATATCTGTATTCAATCTCTTTTGCCCGATTGTCAAAATGCGGTAGCTGGTCTTGTGATTTTGGAAAAACAATCGGGAGTTTGGCGCAGGGATTGAAATCTCCAAAGATAATATCCGCAATAGCGTTTCCACCTTCCATACCCGGATAGAATGCCATTAGAATTGCTGGAACTTTATTCTTCCATTTCTCCATCGTGATCGCAGAGCCGCCTTCTAAAACTACAACGCAGTTTTTATTTTCATCCGCGACCTCCAGAATCAATTCTTCCTGGTCTTTTGGCAGATCAAGGTTGAGCCTGTCCCCTCCTATTTTGAAAAAAGGCACGGGCAAAAATTCTCCCTCATCGCGCCAGGTCAATCCCGCAACAATAATCACTGCATCTGCTTTTTTTGCGGTCTGCTTTGCTGATTTAACATTCTTTCCAGCATCATAAACAACTTCAATTCCCTGACCTGCCCGGTTTTTGATTCCTGCCAGAGGAGTTATAACATAAGGAGGTCTTACCCGAGATGAGCCAATGTCGCCGATATTAGGACGATTCGCCAGCTTGCCGATTACCGCGATGGTTTTAATTTTATTCCTGCTAAAAGGAAGCGTCTCATTTTCATTTTTTAAAAGCACAATGCTTTTGCGAGCAACCTCCAAAGCTAATGCTGTGTGTTCCTTGCCAGCAATTTTACTCCTGTCATACGAGTCCAGCCCCACTCTGGAGAACCTGTCTTTCTGACGAAGAATTCTGAGCGCAGAGTCATCTATTTGTTTTTCCGAAACCTCTCTGCGCAAAACCAGCTTATAAAGATTTCTCCCATAAAATCTCCGGAGAGGCATCTCAACATCCAAGCCAGCGTTTGCGCCAGCTTTGCCATCCCGCAATCCCCAGATAAAATCCGATTCCACAAATCCGTCAAAGCCCCACTCTTGCTTCAAAATTTCTGTAAGTAAATGCCTGTTCTGTCCGCAGTATTCGCCATTAACGCGATTATAAGCGCTCATAATAGAGGCGACCCCGGCATCCACGCATTTCTTAAAATGAGGCAGGTAAATCTCGCGGAGGGTTCGCTCATCTATTTTTACGCTCACGAAAAATCTGGATTCCTCAATAGAGTTGCAGGCAAAATGCTTTGCGCACGCCATTAAATGCTTTTGCACCCCCTTAATCAGCGCCACGCCCATTACGCCAAGATGATGCGGGTCTTCTCCAAAAGTCTCCTGCGCTCTGCCCCAGCCAGGATGACGGAGAAGATTGATGCAAACCCCTCCGTATAAATTCGCTCCATACGCTCTTGCCTCATATCCAATTGCCTCCCCTACTCTCTCTTCCAGCTCCGCGTCCCATGTTGCGCCCCTTGCCATAGATACCGGGAAACAGGTGGAATTGCCCATAACCACTCCACGCGGACCATCAGTAAATTTCAGCGCAGGAATGCCCAGTCGTTTATTTTTACCTGCATCAAAAGTCCATAAGTTGTAGCGCACAAGCATCACAGCCTGTCGTGTAAGCCGCGTGCACGCGCTCATCTGACCAATTTTATCCTTCAAGCTCATCCGGGAAAGCAATTCCCGAATCCGCTTCTCCCGCTCCGGGTCAAACTTATTTTCAGCCATTCCTATTCATCCTCCGGATTTAAATCAATTTGCTTCCTCATTTTACAAGTCAGAACCGATACTGTCCAGAACCCTAATAACAAAAATTAAAACTTGAGATGTGTTTATTAAAAATCGCAATGAGCTTGCTAAATTAATTAGTTCCCAAGTCAAATTTGGTGCAGGGATGCGGAATAACATGGTATCCCTTATGTCGTTTTTTTGTCCAGATTTTGTGTAAAGAGTTCATCGGTCTGGTCATCAATTTTATCCGCGATAGAGAAAATCTCGGAAAAATTCTTGACCTGAAAGAAAATTGCGCCTAATATAGACTTCTGTTGCAGACAGAAGTGTCTGCGCCTTAGAATTTAGTAAAGGAGGTAGGAAATGGTCGGAATAGAATCGTATGGGGTTTATTTTCCGCTTTACCGGCTTACCCGGGCGGACATAGGCAAGGTCTGGGGAATGCCGAGTGGTCCTGGAGAGAAGGCTGTTGCGAACGGTGATGAGGACAGCGTGACAATGGCTGTAGAGGCTGGGTTTGACTGTCTTGTCGGAATTGATCCAGGCACGGTTGATGGTTTGATCTTTGCAACCACTACTGCGCCTTACAAGGAGAAGTCATCAGCGCCAACAATTGCTATGGCGCTTGGTCTTCCCAAAGATGCTATGACGATGGATTTCACTAACACTTTAAGAGGAGGCACAACCGCGATCAGGGTTGCATCTGATATGATTAATAATGGAACCCTGAAACGGGTTATGGTTGTGGCTTCAGACATCCGTATTGCTGAGCAGGAATCCTTTGACGAGCAGATGTTTGGAGACGGCGCTGTAGCAGTGCTTTTGAGCAAGGAGAACCTGATTGCGGAGCTTAAGGCCGCGTATTCGTTCTCGGATGAGATGGTTGGCATCTGGCGCACGAATGAGGATGAATATGTCCGGCATTTTGAGGACAAGATTGAAAACACTTATGGTTTTCAGGCTAACATCCTTGAGGCTATTCAGGGTTTGGTGAAAAAGACTGGAATTGAGATTAAGGAGATTAGCAAGCTCTGCTGTTCCTATTTTGACCCCCGGGGGCTGATGGCGATTGCTGGCAAGCTAGGGTTAAATCCTTTATCTCAGCTTGCAGACCCGCTTTTTACTTCTATTGGCAATACAGGTACAAGCGCGCCTTTGGTCGCGTTTGCTAATGCGCTTGAGAACTCACAACCCAAGCAGGAAATAATTCTTGCGGCGCACGGGGATGGCGCAGACGCTATTTTGTTCGTGACCACGGACAAAATCAAGAGTCTGCCTCCCAGGGTCGGAATTAAAGGCAATCTCGCAAGAAAGGCGAACCTTTTTAGCTATGAGCAATATGTCAAGAACCGGAAGATGGCTAAGAAGGAATATCCCAGCCCAAAAACATCGCCTGTGATACACTGGCGGGATAAGGAAATGGAGCTTCAGCTTCTAGGAGAGAAATGCAAAAATTGTGGCACGGTGCAGTATCCATTGGTCCGGGTCTGCTATGTTTGCCATACCAAGGATAATTTTGAAACTGTCCGACTCGCGCGTCGGGGCAAAATTTTCACATTTACCAAGGATTATATCAGGAGCGGAGGTGCTCAGCCTGTTCCCTGGTGCGTGATTGACCTGGATGGGGGCGGAAGAATTTTTCTCACGATGACAGATTGCGACCCTGAGCAGGTTAAGATCGGGATGGATGTTGAGCTGGTGTTCCGGAATCTTCATCAGGGCGCGGGGTTTCATAATTATTTCTGGCGTTGCAGGCCGGTTTATAAAACTGCATAAATTTGGTAGACCTATGCGTTTGCCAGAATCAGAAAAAGGAAGGAGGAATTAAAATGGGTTTAGGATTCAAGGATAGAGTTGTGATAGCAGGAGTTGGTTATACCAAGTTTGGAGAGTTATGGGATAAATCCGCTGAGGACCTTTTGGTGGAAGCTGTTTATGAGGCGCTGGAAGACGCGGGGGTTGAGGCAAAGGAGATTCAAGCCGCTTGGTGCGGAATTCAGTATGAGTTCACTGGCTTAAGCGGAGGCACGCCAGCTGAGTTTTTGAAAATGTATGGGATTCCCTGGACACGGGTTGAAAACTTTTGCGCCTCTGGAATGGATGCGTTCCGCAATGCCTGCCTTGCGGTTGCGAGCGGCGTGTATGATATGGTGCTGGCATGCGGAGTTGAGAAATTGATGGACCAAGGCTCTCGCGGTCTTCCTGAAATGGGAGGCGCAACCGGGGTTGGGGTTCAGAGGCCTCCTGCGCCTAGCATTTTCGCGCTTGCCGCGAGTCGGTGCTTTGAGGTTAATGGCTGGACCAAGGAGACGCTTGCGAATGTGGCGGTTAAGAACCACGAGCACGGCTCTCATCATCCAAAGGCGCATTTCCGTAAGGCTGTGAAGAAGGAGACGGTTTTGAATGCGCCTATTATATCCTGGCCTTTGGGAATTTTTGACTGTTGCGCAATGAGCGATGGCTCAGCCGCTTTGGTCATAACAACGCCGGAGCGCGCCAAAACCCTTAAGCATAAACACGATTATGTAAAAGTGCTTGCCAATGCTATCTCGGTTCATAGCCTTGTTCCCTGGTTTCATCCGCAATTTAGCTTCACTGGTTTTCCGAGCACGCAGGAAGCCGGAAGAAAGGCTTATGAAATGGCTGGCATCAAAAATCCTGCTGAGGAATTAGACCTTGTGGAATGCCACGATTGCTTCACTATCACAGAGCTTTTGAACATTGAGGACCTGGGGCTATGCAAGCGTGGTCAAGCTGGAGATTTTGTAGCTGAGGGAAATTGCAATTATGGCGGAAAAATTCCGGTTAATGTCTCTGGAGGATTGAAATGCTTTGGTCATCCGATAGGGGCAACTGGCTGTAGGATGCTTGTTGAGATCACAAAGCAGTTACAGGGCAGGGCAGATGGTCTTCAGGTCAAGGATGCCAAGCGTGGTCTGGCGCATAACCTAGGAGGAGCATTTACGGTTGCCGCAGTGACTATTCTGGGAAGAAATGACATATAAAATTTAGAGCAGAGAAAACAAAATATCCGGATTGCCAAAGGCTTGATTCCAGCGGGATGCGTCAGAAAGCAGGTCCAACTGTATGAATCGCTAAAACATCCTGCTGATTGATTTCAGCCCTGGTTTGCATTCCATTTACTACTTGCTGGAAAAGCGCGATTAGGTCTTTGCCTGCATCTTCTATGCGCTTTCCCTCAAGCACAACTCCCGCGTCCAGGTCAATGTCGTCTTCCATTTTCCGGAACAGCTCAGTGTTGGATGAGATTTTAATCACAGGCATAATCGGGAATCCCGCAGGAGTGCCTCTACCTGTTGAGAACACAGTTATCTGCGCGCCTGATGCGGCCATCCCTGTAAGCGAGAAAATATCTGACCCTGGCGAGTCCATAATCACCAGACCTTTTTTGCTCGGAACCACGCTATATTCCACGACCTCCTGAATTGGTGAGGTTCCTGCTTTAATGATGCATCCGAGAGCTTTTTCCTGAATGGTTGAAAGTCCGCCTTCAATGTTGCCGGGAGAGACAACCAGACCTGCCAGAGGTCCCAAAATATCCTTTGTCAATTTTTCCTGCCTCTGGATCAGGCTCTTGACCTTGTCTCCGGTTGCCTTGTCAATTGCTCTCCGCGCCAGGATATTTTCCGTACCGATCATCTCTGTGGTCTCGGACAGGATTACGCTTCCGCCTTGAGCAACCAGCCAATCCGCTAAAACTCCGATAACAGGATTTGCGGTCACGCCAGAGAGCGCATCCGAGCCTCCGCATTCCAAGCCCAGAATCAATTTATCCCATCCGCATTCCACACGCTTCATAGCATTCGCATCAGCCAGAAATTTTTTGCAAATCTCAATCGCATTTCGCGTGGTTTTCACCGTGCCCTGATTTTCCTGAATCACCAGATATTCCACTGGCTTGCCTGTGGCTTTTATCTGCTCAGCGAGCCCCGGCGCCTTGATGAACTCGCAACCCAAGCCAATAATCAAAATCGCGGCAACATTCGGATTTTTACCCAGACCAACCAGGGTTCGGGTGGAAATCGCAATATCCGCGATGCCTCTTCCGCATCCCTCAGTATGTGTAATGGGCTTGACTTCAGGAATCGCACGGCTAAGCGCATTCACCACACCGTTTGCGCAACTTACTGAACTCATTACCACAACATAATTTCTTACTCCAACAGAACCATCCGGTCTTTGAAATCCCATAAATCCCATCTCAGGTATCCTCAGCTTTTAAGTTATGAGTATGCACCCATTCCCCGGGCTGAATATCTCTGCTCGCAATCCCGATGGTCTCACCATACTTGATAATCTTTTCTCCACCGCGAATTTCCCTGAGCGCAACTTTATGATTACGCGGGATATCCTCGCGCGCTTGAATGTTATGGTTTATCCCAATAATCTGCTCTCCGCTTTTAATCTCCCGAACAGCCACTGCAACATTGTCCGCAGGATGAATTATTATCGCATTTATTCCCATTATTTCCCTTCCTTAATCATAATAGGCATACTTTTCCCCTGGGTTTCTCATTATAGCGATTTTGTTCCCGGTTTGCTATAATGCTGGCTCATTAAGCGGGTCAGGGGGTTAAAATGAAACTGAAATTTTGGATGAGAAATAAAATATTTTGGGCGCTGATTTTTACGCTCGGGTTAGCTCTGGTCTGCATAGAAGGCGCAGGGTCTTCTCAGGCTTCTTCGGACCGGGACCCAGTGGTTGCTGGACAAAGAGCCGCGCACTGGGTTATGAGCAGGAATTGGTTTTATAATGATCCAATCAATTTGATTATCGGACCTGCGGATAGTTATTACCAGACGGTTTGCGCTAGATACGGGGTTCTGATTTTCGCGGACGCCACTGGTAATAAGAATTTGCTCTTAAAAGTTCAGCAGGCTTATCAGCCTTTTTTAACCGGCAAACGCCATCCTAACACCGGTCATGTTGACTTAAATGTTTTTGGTATTGTTCCTTTTGAATTATACCGCCAGACCAGCGATTCCAGATACCTGCCTCTGGCAAAGATGCTTGCGGATGATGAGTTTAAAGGCTCCCGTGCAGATGGTTTATCTGATTATACAAGGTTCTGGGTGGATGATATGTATATGGTAGGCTCTCTTCAGGTTCAGGCGTATAAATCGCTTAAGGACCCGGTTTATCTTGATCGTGCCGCGGTTCAGCTTCTCGCTTATATAGATAAACTTCAGCAACCAAACGGGCTTTTCTATCATACGCCGGGAACTCCATTTTTTTGGGCAAGGGGCAATGGCTGGGCATCTGCGGCGATGACCGAATGGCTTTTATCCGCAGATGATGCGCATCCGAAAAAAGCAGAAATTTTTAAGGCATACAAAAAAATGATGGATGCGCTAATTGAATTACAGGATGAAAATGGGCTATGGCATCAGTTGCTGGACGAGCCTGAAAGCTATATTGAGAGTTCAGGCTCCGGGATGTTTATTTTTGCGCTGGCAACAGGAGTGCGCAAAGGATGGCTTCCAGACCAACCTTTCCGTAGCGCGCTTGAGAAAGCATGGAACGCGTTGTCAGAATATCTGGATGCTGAAGGCAGGGTCCAGGATGTCTGCGTTGGAACAGCGGCTTTACCAAGTAAAAGTTATTATATGACGAGACCCAGTAAAAGCGGAGATATGCATGGCCAGGCAGGATTTTTATGGGCATCAACCGCAATCTATCTTCTGGAAAAAGAAAAGAGTCAATAGAGAGAAAGTTCCTTGAGGAGAACTATTTGATTATGCGTTGCAGATTCTGGAAATCCAGCATCAAGATATGTCCCCCGGAGCTTATTTCCAGTTTCTCCGAGTATCTTTCAGCGTGAACATAAGGATTATCATACTGGAGTTTTTTTCTGAGCGGAATTTCCGAGCCGTTCCTAGTTATTTTACCCGGGAAATTTTATCTGCTCACCTAGCTTTACCAATTCCTTAAAAATGTTCGCTTTTTCATTGAAAAGATAGATTAAAGCGTGCTCTTTGGTGAATCGGAACCGGGATGGTTGATTTTGCACAAGGGAGAAAACGCGCTCAAAGTCAATCTTGCTTTGCTCATCAAAGCTGATGAGCGCCTTGGTCTCGTCCGCTTCTATCTCCGGTATGCGCAGTTTCTTCATCTGGAATTTTAGCTTTACCGCTTCCAGAAGTGTGAGCGCTTCTGGCGGAATCTTTCCATATCTGTCCATCAATTCTTCCCGAAGAGAATCAAGCTCAGCATCATCTTTTGCCATTGCCAATCTTTTATACCACCCGAGCCTTTCCGAGTCGCTGGGAATATAATCTTCCGGAAGATAAGCCGGAATCGCCAGTTTGATGCGCGGCTCAAATTCCTCTTCAACCTTAATCCCTTTTAGCTCATTGATCTTCTGCTCCAGAAGCCTTAGATAAAGCTCGTATCCAATCCTGTTGATCTGACCGCTCTGTTCTTTTCCAAGAAGATTCCCAGCGCCACGGATTTTCAAATCATACGCCGCAAGCCTGAATCCAGAACCGAGTTCACTAAATTCCTTAAGCGCCTTTAACCTCTTCACAGCATCCCCTTTTAACCCGGCGCGCGAAGGCACAATCAAATAAGCGTATGCCTTTTCCTTGCTCCTTCCAATCCTGCCCCGCAACTGATAAAGCTGGGCAAGACCGAACTGCTCCGCCCGGTTAATGAACATCGTGTTAGCGCTCGGGATATCCAAACCAGATTCTATAATCGCGGTTGAAACAAGGACATCATATTTATGCAGATAAAAATTATGCATAACCTCTTCCAGCTTTTGCTCATCCATCTGTCCGTGAGCTATAGCAACTCTAGCCTCAGGAACTAGTCTGGAAAGCCAGCGACCTATCTGCTCTATTCCCTGAACCCGATTGTGAACAAAAAATACCTGACCCCCTCTTTGCATCTCCCTGAGAATCGCTTCCCGAATAAGCTGATGGTCAAGATGAATCAGCTCCGTGTGGATCGCCTGCCGGTCCGGAGGAGGAGTATTGATCATTGAGAGGTCGCGGAGTCCGAGCAAGCCCATTTCCAATGTGCGCGGAATAGGCGTTGCGCTCAAAGTCAAACAATGAACCATCTTCTTCAGCTTTTTTATCTTTTCCTTCTGCGCCACACCGAACCTCTGCTCCTCATCAATAATCAGCAAGCCTAAATCCGCAAATTCAACATCCTCGCTCAAAAGCCTGTGAGTGCCAATCACAATGTCACATAACCCGCTTTTTATCCGCTCAATGAGCTTTTTCTGCTGGGCTCTGGACTGAAACCTGCTCAGCATCCCAACCTCAAGAGGCCAATCTTTGAGCCTCTCCCTGAAATTGTCATAATGCTGTTGAGCAAGAAGCGTGGTGGGACAAAGCATTGCAACCTGTTTTCCATTCATTGCAACCAGAAACGCGGCTCTTAACCCAACCTCGGTCTTACCATACCCAACATCCCCAAGAACCAATCTGTCCATTGGCTTTTCACGACTCAAATCTCCAATCACTCTCTCAATAGCTATTCTTTGGTCCGGGGTCTCCTCATAACCAAAGCTCGCCTCAAACTCCCGATATGTGTGGTCAGGCAATGGAAAAGCATAGCCCGGAAAAACCTCACGGCTCGCATAAATATCCAGCAAATCCTCTGCAAGTTTTTCTATTGCCTCCAGAGCCTTCTTCTTTGCTAACTCAAAGCTTTTGCCTCCTAGCCTGTCCAGTTTCGGAGGAGAATCCCCAGAAGCGCGATATTTTTGAATCTGATTGATCTGATCCACTGGCAGATAAAGCCTGGCGCCCTGCGCATATTCTATTTCAAGACAGGGCTGAAAGCTCTTGGGTTTTTCACGCTCCTTAAGATAATCCCATTTCTCAAAGCTATAAACCTTTACCTGACACATCCCTTTATAAATCCCGATTCCGTGCTTAATATGCACAACCAGCTCCCCTGGCTCTAAATCCGATAAATCCCCTTCCCTCCAATCCACCCGCTCAGCTGGAATTGTTTTCTTCCGGATCTTCTCTCCAAAAATCTCACGCTCACTGATCAAAGCCAGCCCGAGTTCAGGAACACAAAACCCGCTCCCAAGCTCTCCAAGCGCAATGGTCAAATTCCACTTCGGCTCATAAAACTCGGATTTGGATTCCATCTCCGCAGGAAAAAGACCCTGCTCCCGCAACAAATCCCCTATACGCTCGCACTGGCTCAAACTAGAACAAACAAGAATGGTTGAAAATTTTTCCACTCTATGCTTCTTCAACTCAGTCAATAATCTGGAAATAGGCTCCGTAAGCCTAGCGGAAAAACTCAAATCAGGATTCTGCTCCAGCGCTAGCTCCAATTCCTTTGCCTCTCTTTCCTCCACACAAAGCTCCAGTTCAGGGCTTTGAGATAAATTAGCCTCTTCTTCTCTGCCACGAACATGGCTTCCAAGGCTGAGTATCTGGAAACCAAAAAGCTTTTTCTCAAGCTCAGATGCCTGAAAAAAAATCTGTTCCAGCCTCGGTAACAGGCTTCCTCCAGAGACCAGCCTTGACCAGTCCTGATTGTATTTGTTCACCGTAGACCTCAACGCTTGATTCACTGCCCACGGCTCTATAATCGCAATCAGCCATTCCTCGCCAAGATAATCCAGAATTGATTCCCGCTCTTTCAGAAGACCCAAAAACCTTTCCTCACCATAAAAATGAGACCCGGTCTCCAGATGATTCATAATCTCCTGAAGCGCGCTAATATAGCTTATCTCAGGCTTATCCAGATGGCTCTTTCTTAAATCATCCGCAAGAGAGAAAATAGCTTTTTTCAAAGCCTCGCTGGTTTCTTTTGTCAGGATGAATTCTCTTGCAGGACATATCCAGGCTTCGCTCAAACTTTCTCTGGAAATCTGACTCCCGGGGTCAAAAGCTCGGATGCTTTCAATCCGCTCTCCAAAAAGCTCCACCCGAACAGGAAATCCAGTTAAAGGCGGGAATATATCAACTATTCCTCCGCGACGACTTATCTCTCCCTGCTCAGAAACCCTGTCCGAAAACTGGTATCCAGATTCAATCAGCCTGCCAAGAAATTGCTCCAGGTCAAGATTCTCTCCGGGCTTTAGCTCAAATAGATACTGCCTGAGCACGGCTTGAGAAATGGTGGGCTGAAACAAGCTAATCGCAGGCGCAACCAGAATCCGAACCTGCCCTGTTAAAATCCGCGCAAGCGCCCCAACACGCTCCTGACTCGCTTCCATTCCATCTGGCTGAAAATACTCCAGAGCTGGAAATAAACCAGAAACCGCTTGAGAAAAAGTCCGTATCTCCTGAATTATTTCTTCAGCTCTTTCAGAGCTATCCGCCAGAACCAGAATGCGCTGATTATTCCTAGCCTCTATCAGGCTTATAAGCCAGCTTGCTGAAGACCCGGGAACAAATCTACAATTGATATTTCGCCTTTGCTTAAGCCAATGAAACAAGGAGTCAATCGGAGATGAACTCATCCCTGACCCAATGCTCACTGCAAAAACTGAGACAAAAGACGCTCCGCCTCATCTGTCCCAAACGGAATACGCTCCAGCTCTGAACGATGGCTAATCGCATTAAGAGTGGCTTCCAGAAACATCCGAAAACTATGAACCTCTTTACGAAAGAGCGCCCGCGCCTCAGGGCTATTCAATTCCTCTGCAACAGTCGCATCAACATAGTCAAAAAATCGCTGAAACTCATCCCGATCATAAGCCCTAACAAACTGAAAGCTGATGTTCTGATAATAATAAATAAAATTCCTTAAAGTGTTAATGGAATCATAAAGAGTCTCCAGCTTGCCACTCCCCTCGCATTGCTCCAGAACATTCTCCAGCCTCTCAAGAACCTTCGCAAATAGCCATACATCCCTTCTCAGCTTCAATGATTGCTCCAGCTTGCTCACAAATTCCTTGAAAATCATCTTGCCGTCCAGACTGGAATCAAAAACCCGACATAGTTCAACTATGGCTTGCTGAAAAATATTAGTCAACATTCCACGCGTCCGAATCAAACCATTCTGCAACTGCTTGGCATCACTGACCGAGGTCGCATTCCGGATCTCCAGCTCAAAAATTTTTTTCAGCTCAACCTGAAGCTGAAACGCAAACGCATCCAGCAATTCAACAACCCTTTTCCCTTGAGCGCTACGCTCAATGCCCATCTCCCGAAGCTTATCCGGGAAAAATTTCTCAAACGATTCCGCCAGAACCCTGCTCTCGGAATTAACTAAAGCAATAATCAACAGCGAATCACGAAGCCTGCTAATGTCTGTGGACTCCGTATGGATCAAACTCAAATACCGAAGGATTTTGAACAAAAGCAAAAGGATCACAGAAAAAAGCCTCTTTAACCGCTTATCATCTATGCCCTTTACAATCTCAGACACCCTGGCTGAGCGAACCACATCATAATGCGGGGCAAAGCCCAGAGACCGAAAAGGATTGAAATAATGATTGGATATAATCTCACGAGTGAGCATCTGCTCCAGATAATAAAAAACCTGATAATGCCTGTCATCCAGCTCAAGAAGATTGTTCGCAAGCTCGGAAAAATCTATAAGGCTATGGCATAGAACATAAAGAGATTCTATCGGACTCGTCTGATGAATAGCACGACAAAGAAGCATACTGCGCTGATAATCTGACAGAAGACGATTCTCAACATAATGCTGAAAATGCAAAATGTTCGCCTCGGTCTCTGGTAGTAAAGACCGAATCAAAATAATACTCCGAACCAGAGCATTCTTAACTACCTCTAGCTCCGCTCCAAAATCACGATGCAAAACATGTGAACGATCCGAGAGCGGATGATTGTTAAGATTCCCATAAACAACAAGACCCTTGAGCAATGCCTCTAACTCAAATAGCTTCTCCTGCTTACGCTCAACCTCCACTGACTTAAACCACCGCCTCCGCTCCAGAATCAGCCTCCGCATCTCTCCACCAGGCTCAACCCAAAGCTCAGAACCGCTCTCCCGGATCTCCGAATCCTCTATCATAGGCTTTAAATATAATTCACCACCTCAGCCTTGTCAAAAATTCCAACCATACAAGGGTCTGCGACCCTTGGATGCAGGGTTAGGACTATATCCGCTACCATCGCCTTCCCGCCAAAGTACTCTGTCCCTTGGGTGCAGGGTTACGCCCCTGCTTGTTCGGTATGGAGGAAAAAATTTTTCGGTTTGCCTGAAAAGCCTGATGAAAAAGGAATCGGGTCAAGGGGGACACAGGTGTCCTTTTTTTAAAAAGTGGGTCAAGGGTCTGCGACCCTTGGGTGCAGGGTTACGACCCTGCCTGGCTATTAAATTGTCAAAGACCAATTCCATCATCGCCGGGGGCTGGTAATTAGCAGGTTTGCATTTGTAAAATGCTTCTGCTGTTCCGCTTACTCCACTGTTGAAGCCCAAGACCGGAAGCGTTGACCTCCATCAAGCTTGCGCCCGAACCGCAAGATGTTTTGCTGTGAACCGCTCCTGAATCTAATGGTCCTTGAGGCTTGAAAACCGGTTCAGAAAGAAAGAAGGTTGAGCCGAAACGCGGTGCAGACGATTAGCCTGCCTGGCGTTAAGTCTCCTCCTTCCAAGCATTCAGAACCCGTCAAGGGCTGTGCCCTTACCTTGGCTCTAGCGTGCATCGTTGTCTCTGTGAGCTTCTCGCGCCGAGGTCCCAATAACGCAAACCAAATGAGTCGCTCCTGACTTAAGTCAAAAGCGAGCAATGTTGTAAAGAGCAATTAAAGAACATAGAAATCTACATCCTTGTGCAGGAGACTTTAGTCTCCTTGAACGGTTCTTTAAGCCAAACCATTAAACAAACTTTCTGTTCAGCTAAACCGAACACTCTTAAAAAGCATCACAACCCCTCCCATATATATAGCATTTTGTCCCAGCAGGGACTTATCCCGGTGCCAACTATAACTTGCTGATATTATTTAGAAATCCAGGATTTTTTGGTTGAGTTGCAAAATTGCATCTGTTCATATTTAGCGAACACTTTTTTCAAAAAAAATTATTTCCTCTAAAAATTCAAAGGCTTATTGAGACAGAGATTTTTGGTTACATTGTTCGGTATTACTGAACAAATTTTTCAGTTTGCCTGAAAAGCCTGATGAAAAAGGAATCGGGTCAAGGGAGACACTCGTGTCCTTCTTTTTTTAAAAAACGGGTTAAGGGTCTACGACCCTTAGTCAAGGGGCACGCCCCTTGTTATGGGTCTGCGACTTTTGTAAAAATCGGGTGCAGGGTTACGACCCTGCTCAAGGGGGACACCAGTGTCCTTTTAAATAGAGGGTTAAGGGACTAAGTCCCTTAGGTTAAGGGTCTCTGCCCCTTGGGTTAAGGGCTTCGGCCTTGAGAGCTTTTGACATTCCCCTGTAAAAGAAGATGCATTTTTACTTGACAGATTATCCAAATATGCTAATCTTTAAGAAAGCTAAGAGGAGCAGAGGGATGAGTTCAAACTTGGACATATTTCTCGCTTGCTATGAATTAGTCCATTCAGAGTGTTTTCTAAAATTTCCTTATTCCATAAAAACTTTCCAGAATTTTTGCGCTCTTGTTCCGAGAGATTCTGCAAATTTTCATAAAAAAGTAATTAAAAAGGAAGGATGAAAAATGAAGAAGAGAAAAGGATTTTTATGGGGGATTATTGTGGCTATTTTGGTTCTTGCAGGATGTGGGCAGGGACAGGATAGTGCAAGCGATGAGATTGGTCTGGGCAATGATGAGGATTTTGGAGTAATTTCAAGCGAGCAGAGCACGGTTAATACGAAGATAAAATCCAAGCCCCCTCTGGTTAGCAATTCCACCAGCGCAACCTTTAAGTTTGTGTGCACCTCTGCTCCCTGCAGTTTCAAATGCAATCTTGATGGCGCTGGCTGGACAAAATGCAAATCACCAAAGACTTATATTGGTCTTTCTGAGGGCACACATACCTTTAAGGTCAAGGCTGGTAAGAATGGAGTCTGGGACAAAAGCCCGGCGAGCTATAGCTGGAGCATTTATCTTGTTTCTTCTATTGATGGCGGTGGGGATCATACCTGCGCGCTTGCATCAAATGGAGGTGTAAAGTGCTGGGGCTGGAATTATCGGGGTCAACTTGGGAATGGGAACAATAATGATAGCAATGTTCCAGTTGATGTTTCGGGGTTATCTTCTGGCATAAGCGCAATCTCTGCTGGTCTATATCACACCTGCGCGTTGACCTCTTCCGGAAGCGTAAAGTGCTGGGGATATAATTATTATGGTCAAATTGGGAATGGGAACAATAATGATAGCAATGTTCCAGTTGATGTTTCCGGATTATCTTCAGGGATGCAAGCAATTACTGCTGGAGGGGCTCATACCTGCGCCTTGATCTCTGGGGGCGTAAAGTGCTGGGGAGCTAATTGGTATGGTCAACTTGGGAATGGGAACACTGCTGATAGCAATGTTCCAGTTGATGTTTCCGGATTATCTTCCGGCGTAAGCGCAATCTCTGCCGGTGGGGCCCATACCTGCGCCCTGCTCACTTCTGGAGGCGTAAAGTGCTGGGGGTATAATTATAATGGTCAACTTGGGAATGGGAACAATACAAATAGCAATGTTCCAGTTGATGTTTCCGGATTAGGTTCCGGCGTAATCGCAATTTCTGCCGGTTGGACCCATACCTGTGCCCTTACCTCTTCTGGAGGAGTAAAGTGCTGGGGGGATAATTATTATGGTGAACTTGGGAATGGGAACAATACTAATAGCAATGTTCCAGTTGATGTTTCCGGATTATCTTCAGGCATAAGCGCAATCTCTGCTGGTCAATATCATACCTGCGCCTTGACATCCGGCGGAGGCGTAAAGTGCTGGGGATGGAATGGGTATGGTCAACTTGGGAATGGGAATAATACTAGAAGCAATGTTGCAGTTGATGTTTCCGGATTATCTTCCGGCGTAAGCGCAATCTCTGCTGGTGGTGACCATACCTGCGCAATGACATCAGGCGGAAGCGTAAAGTGCTGGGGATATAATTATTATGGTCAACTTGGGAATAGGAACAATACAAATAGCAATGTTCCGGTGGATGTGGTTGGCTTTGGTCCGTAACTCTGTCAAGATTGAAAAGGCTAGAGAACTTTTGAAGACAAGAAAGGAGGAAAAGAGAAATGAAGAGAAAAGGATTTTTATGGGGGATTATTGTGTTTATTCTGGTTCTTGCAGGATGCGGACAGGGACAGGATAGCGATGAGATTGGTTTTGGCAATGATGAGGACTTTGGAGTAATTTCAAGCGAGCAGAGCACGGTGAATACGAAGATAAAATCCAAGCCCCCTCTGGTTAGCAATTCCACCAGCGCAACCTTTAAGTTTGTGTGCACCTCTGCTCCTTGCAGTTTCAAGTGCAAGCTGGATTCGGACGCCTGGACAAAATGCAAATCACCAAAGACTTATACTGGTCTGGCTGAAGGCGCTCATACCTTTAAGGTCAAGGCTGGGAAGAATGGTATATGGGACAAAAGCCCAGCGAGCTATAGCTGGAGCATTTATCTTGTTTCTTCTATTGATGCCGGTGGGGATCATACCTGCGCGCTTGCATCAAATGGAGGTGTAAAGTGCTGGGGAAGAAATAGCAGTGGTCAACTTGGTAATGGGACCATTACAGATAGCAATGTTCCAGTGGATGTTTTCGGATTATCTTCAGGGATGCAAGCAATTACTGCTGGAGGGGCTCATACCTGTGCATTAACATCTTCTGGAGGGGTAAAATGTTGGGGCTGGAATAATTATGGTTCACTTGGAAATGGGAACAATACGAGTAGCAATATTCCGGTAGATGTTTATGGATTATCCTCTGGCATAAAAGCAATCTCTGCAGGTGACTATCATACCTGCGCTCTTACCACTACGGAAGGGATAAAATGCTGGGGTTATAATTTTTATGGTCAAATAGGGAATGGTAGCACTACAGATAGCAATATTCCTGTTGATGTTTCTGGGTTATCTTCTAGCGTTAGAGCAATTTCTGCTGGGGAATATCATACATGCGCATTACTTTCCTCTGGTGTGGTTAAATGCTGGGGCCGCAATCTGGAAGGGCAACTAGGAAATGGGAGCAATACTAGTAGCAAGGTTCCTGTTGATGTTTCGGGGTTATCCTCTAGCGTAAATGCAATCTCTGCAGGTGGTTATCATAGCTGTGCATTAATGGCTTCTGGAGGAGTAAAGTGCTGGGGGTATAATTATTATGGTGAACTTGGGAATGGGAACAATGATGGTAGCAATGTTCCAGTTGATGTTTCCGGATTATCCTTTGGCATAGCCTCAATCTCTGCTGGTTTTTATCATAGTTGCGCTTTGAATTTTTCTGGAGGAATTAAGTGCTGGGGATATAATGATGATGGCGAACTGGGGAACGGCACCTGGGGTGATAGCAATATACCGGTAGATGTTTCAGGATTAACTTCTGATGCAAGCGCGATATCTGCGGGGGGCTATCATAACTGTGCTATTAGTTCTGGAGGAGTAATAAAATGCTGGGGACGCGATCTTAACGGTCAACTGGGAAACAGGAGTAATTATTCCAGCAATATTCCTGTGAATGTAGTTGGTTTTGGTCCGTAAAGGGATTTTTTAGATTGATTTTTTGAAAAGCAAAGGTATAGGCTGAGCGAGTCAGGGAGATGGTATTTTTTGAAGTAGAGCACGGTTTTTTTATGATTCTGTTTTTTGGTCAAGCAATTTTCTAATTTGTTCAAGGAGGAACTTGCTGGAAAAAGGTTTTTGTATGGAAACAGAATTTTTGAGAGGAGTTTTTTCCTCAATACGCCTGGTGTGATAGCCTGAAATTAAAATGATTTTTAAGGATGGTTGCGCTTGAGCAAGGGTTTTAGCGAGTTCCTTGCCACTCATCCCGGGCATAACTACATCTGTAATTAAAAGATTGATGTTATTTTTTCGGTTTTTAAAAATTTGAATTGCCTGTTTGCTATTTTTCGCTTCCAGAACCTCATATCCCTGTTCTTTTAGAAGCGAAGATAAAGATTCTCTGACAAGCTCGTTGTCTTCAACAAGTAGAATGGTTTCTGAACCTTTTAGGATGGGTTTGGAAACAGGTTTTGATTTTATTGTTTTTTTAGCTTCTCTGGTCTGCGGAAGATAAATCCAGAAAGTGGTTCCCTTACCGGGCTTGCTATCTACTTTGATAGCGCCTCCATATCTTTTAACCACTTCATACACAATGGACAGGCCTAAACCTGTTCCTTCTCCTATTTTTTTAGTAGTGAAAAATGGCTCAAAGATATGTTTAAGGACTTTCTGGTTCATTCCTTTGCCGGTATCAGAGACCGAGACCATAGTATAATCTCCTGGTGGAAGCAGAAACTCATTATGGCGAAATCCATCTGGGAAATTAACATTTGCGGTCTCTATTATCAATTTTCCTCCATTTTTCATTGCGTCCCTAGAATTTACTGCAAGATTGATTATGGTCTGCTCAAATTGTCCTGGGTCTATCTTTACCCATCCCGGGTCTGTTCCTAGTTTCATTTCCAGCTCTATATCTTCTCCAATTAATCTGCTCAGCATCTTTTTCAGGTTTTCTAAAAGTTGATTCAAATCCACAATTTGAGGCTTTACCTCCAGCTTATGGCTAAAAGCAAGAAGCTGACGAGTGAGCGCAGTTGATTGCTCTGTAGCTTTTAAGATTAAATTTAACTGAGCCCTTCTCGGGTCATTCTGGTCAAGGCTATAGTCAAGTAATTCTGTCGCGGTCTGGATAACCAGTAATTGATTATTAAAGTCATGCGCAACCCCTCCAGCAAGTCTGCCAATGGCTTCCATTTTTTGCGCCTGAAGTAGTTGCTCCTCTGCCTGCTTCCGCTCTGTTATGTCTTGAGAGATTATCTGAACCGCATAAGGCTTTCCATCCTTTTCTAAAAAGGCGGCTCTGGCTTCCAGCCAGCGAATTTTATTCTCCGCGTCAAATATGCGAATCTCAAGCGTTGGGCTCACTTTTTTTACCAGAAATTCCTTAAATGCCATAAGCGCCTTTTCTCTGTCCTCAGGATATATCATTTCCAGGTCTATGAAGTTTTTCCCGATGCTTTTGGCTGGTGACCAGAGGAAGAAGTTATTTGTTTCCAAGACCCTGCCTTTTAAGTCCAGGATGCTAATTCCTACTGGAGCTGATTCAAATAAGGTTCTGTATTTTAGCTCGCTTGCGCGGAGGGCATTCTCTATTTGCATCCGTTCTGTAATATCTGCGGTTGTATGAATCACTTTTTGTAGATTATAAGCATCGTCAAACACTGGAGCGCAGGAAACAAGATAAACTCCATTGAATGTCTTGAACTCCATAACCACCGTTTCCGGTTTATATGATTTAAGCAATTTTTCAAAAGGACAGTTCTCAGGAGGATGATTGCGATGAAAAACCTTATAACAATACATCCCAAGCAGGTTATTTTTGGGAATCTTTACTTTTTTAAAAAGCGCGCGATTCGCGGCCAAGATTCGGCGCTCAGGGGAAAGAATCATAGTAGGATGTCCGATCGCTTCAAAAATCTCCTCCCATTCCTTCCGCGCTTGAATCAAATCCGCTTCTAACTTTTTCTGCTCTGTTATGTCCCGCATAAAAGCGAGAACATGAGTCTGGTCACCGGTCTTTCCTAAAACCGAGGTTGAGATAGATAAAACCCTTTGCTGTCCGTCAGCTCTGGTGATGGTCCATTCCTCAGAGATAATGTCATCCCCTTCACGCATCCGAACCATGCGCTGGATCGCTTTTTCCTGAACTTTGGGGTCCTTATATAGAGTTTGATACCAGCCCAGACGATTGATCTCTTCCATAGTATAACCAGTGATTTCAGTCATCAGGTCATTCCAGACCGTAAATCTGACATAAGGATAATCAGGGATATTATGGCACACGCAGACCCCATCATGGGCGCGCTTAACAATTGCCTCAGAAACAGAGATTTCAGATTTAGAACTATGCGAGACTAAAATAGAATTATTCCTGAGAAAAGAATCGCTCTCATCTGTTCCAGCAGGGTTGCTTTTAGTCCTTCCCCGAGATTTAGCCTTTATGGCTTTACTCTTCATCTTTTTTACCTCCCCTCAGTCTCGGTTAAACTACCCCACCGGTTAATAACTGCCTGCTTAGATACTAGCACATCTTAAAATAATTTTTCAACATATTAGTTGATCAAACTCTTTCATCCTTTATTGGACCTCTTCCAGCTTGACTGTGTTTGTAGGGGTCTGTTTTCTGTGCCCTGGTGTGGAAAGTCCAGCTGTGATCACGATCAGGTCTCCTTTTTTTAAGTTGAGAATTTTTTTTGCGCGCTCGGAAGCTGTTGCGAGAAGGTCGTGATGTTTTTCTAGGTCTGGGATAAAGCAAGCCTGAACCGCCCAGACCAGGCTTAGCCTTTTAACTGTTTTCAAATTCGGGCTGAGTGCGAGAATGGGCGCTTTTGGACGGAACCTGCTCACAAGGCGCGCGGTTAAGCCTGTTCTTGTTGGAGTGACAATGGCTTTAGCGTTCAGCTCCTGGCTCATCTCCATAGCTGACAGGCTGATCGCCTCCGGCACAGTCTTCAGAGATTCTGTCTGGAATGAAGGCATTACTCTAATGTTTGATAAGTCCTTCTCTGCCTTTAAAGCAATCCTCTTCATCATCTCAACAGCTTCCACTGGATAGCTACCTGTAGCGGTTTCCTCGCTGAGCATCACCGCATCTGTGCCGTCATAAATCGCGTTCGCAACATCCGTGACCTCAGCGCGGGTGGGACGATTGTTTTCAACCATTGACTTAAGCATCTGGGTCGCTGTGATGACCGGACGCGCAAGAGCATTTGCCTTCCGGATAATTTTTTTCTGAAGCGATGGTATTTCCTCCAGAGGCAGTTCCACGCCCAGGTCTCCACGCGCAACCATTACAGCGCCTGACTCAATGAGAATTTGGTCAATATCTTTCAAAGCCTGGGTGGTTTCTATCTTGGCAATAACCGGAATATCAGCGCCAGCTTTTTTAATCAGACTCTTCAGCTTCTTGATGTCCTCACCAGAGCGCACAAATGAAAGCGCTATATAATCCACGCTGGCTCTTATGCCAACCTCCAGGTCTTCTCGGTCTTTTGCTGTGAGCGCGGAGACGCTCAATCTCTCGCTTGGCAGGTTTACGCCCTTCTTACTGGTGATGATACCCCCTGCAAAAACCCTGCACACAACCTTTCCAGCATCAATGCCCAGAACACGCAACTCTATCTCGCCGTCGCCAAGAAGAATGTGGTCTCCTTTTCTCACCTCTTGCGCTAGACGGGGATATGATACAGGCAAAATATCCATCTCTTTGGAATGCGTGCCGGAAAATAGCCGAACAACATCTCCGGTTTTAAGCTGAAGCTTATCAAGCGCGAGCTGTCCCAGCCGAATTTTGGGACCGCTTAAGTCCTGGATGATTCCGACATTTTTTCCAAGATAGTATGAAAGCTGGCGAATCTTCCGAATGCTCTCCAGATGCTCCGCGTGAGTGCCGTGGCTGAAATTGAGACGGAATAGATTCACTCCAGCAAGTATAAGCTTTCTGAGCGTGTGTTCGGAATTTATAGAGGGTCCCATAGTAGCTACTATTTTAGTCCTGGCTTCCATTACATCCTCCATAACCGGGATTCAATTCTCAAAAAATCTCTCCCAGTATGTTCTATTAAACAATACGAATTACTATGGATGACTCATTCATTTGAAGAGCGTTTTAGGAACTTGTTAATTTTTTCAAAAAGGTCCTTTTTTGTGATCGGCTTTGTAAGAAAATCGTCACAGCCCGCATCCTTGCAACGCGACACTGACTCCGGGTCGCTCCGGGTAGTGACCATAATGACCGGCGTGCTCTGAAGAGACTTATTGGTCTTGACAAACCTGCAGACCGTGTCCCCAGTAATGTCCGGCATCACCATATCCAGAAAGACCAGGCTTGGCTTTTCAGTCTGAATCTTCTTCAGCGCCTCTGTGCCGGACTTTGCCATAATAACCTCATAGCCAGAGTGCTCCAATAGCATCTTCTCCAGCTTCAAAAAGGTCTCCATATCATCCGCGATCAGGATTTTTTGTTTGCCTTCCATCTTCCCTTCTCCAATTTTTTTATTCGCGCTTCTCTTGAAAACAAAAACCCTTAAACCTGCATCAGCTAAAACATCTCAATCATATCCCTCATCAGACTCCTCTCTTCCGTTAAAACTCCAGCCTTTTTCAACATTATATTTTATTTTACCCCTGCTCCCAAGAGTTTGTCAAATCAATAGCGAAGAAAAAACGGATTTTGAGAAGTTCTAAATTTTTTTGCCGCGGGTCTCAAGAAAAATTTCCTAGACGCGCTTTCCACGCGAAGCGGCAATGCTCAGCCCTGAATTCCAAATTCAAAATCTCGGATTAAAAAACCTTGCATACATTGAAGCGATGTCGCAAACGCACAGGCATACCAGAATATCCGCAAGCGTTTTGGTTCCGCGCTCTTATAACCGCTGATAAGCTGAAATAAAAAAAATTCAGCTAAAGTCATTTTTTACTTGACAAACTTTGAAAAATATGGCATAATTTTGGATAACAATGAGAAAAGGCGTTGTTTTAGGAAAAACAAACCTAAAAAGACTAATGAAAAAAATGCCTGTTGAAGATATTTTATGCGCAAATTTTGCATAGGTATTTTGATATGGAAAGAAAAACTATTATGCAAGTATTTGATTTTAGATATAATTTTATAGGCTATATTTATGGCTTGATTTTTGCATTCTTAAGAGGTTAGGGTTTTGTTTAAGATTCGGCGGCAGAATGCGGTGGTTTTTACGGACCTGGAGGATGGAAGCGGTGGGGTTCTTTTACATCTGGAGAGTAAGTTTTATTATTCGCTGAATCCGACAGGAAGTTTTATTTGGAAGCAGTTAGAGGAAAAAGAAGAGATGACAGAGGAGAATTTACTGGAGGCTGTGCTTGATAATTTTGAGGTTGATGCAGAGGAAGCTAAAAAGGATTTAGAGGAATTTATAGAGGATTTGACAAGAGAGGGATTGGTGATAAAAATTCAGGAGGAGGTGAAAGTTTGAAATTATCAAGGAGAGAAATAAAGGAAAAAAAATTAAAAGAAGGGAGGAAATTTATGAAAGCAATGGGAAAATGGACGGTATTAGTTGCCGCCATGGTGTTGATGATTGGATGCTTTGGCGGCGGAGGTTCATCCTCGGATGAGGATGCGGTTCCTGCCACACAGAACCCAATTTTAGGGACATGGCAGGTAACAGTTGACCCTCAGAACCAAAAGGTAAAGATAGAGCCTGTGACAACAGGCGCAACCACTTATCCAGTGGGAGAGGTTACGGATGAGGCAGTGACTCTGAGTGGAACCACTCCGGTAAATCTGGCTAAGCCAAGAAATGTTAAAGATAGCGACCGGGTTTGCGCTGGCACAGGCGGTGGAGCGCCGTGTTATACTAGAGATGTTGATTATGTGATTACGCTTGGTAATCCCGGCACCATCGCTAGAACCCCGACAAGCTCTATTCCTGATGGCGGGACTGTGTATGTATCATACAAATACTATAAATGCACAGACTGCAGTGCGATGGACCTGCAACTCACGCTCGGGGATGCGAATGTGGTTTATTCGGATAGCGCTGGCTTAAGAACCACTCGTGCGGATATCTGGGTCAGAAATGATTCAGGTAATCACACGATTGAAGAGATTAGGAGTATTACTGGTTCAATAGCAGGTCCGGGTGCGGGTAATAATCCCAAACTGTGGAATTCGGATTATCCGCTGTTAGTTGGAGACACTCCGAATAACACCACCAATCAGCCTGTAGAAGGCTGGAGCTCAGGAGTCACTTACACTACACGCGGAAACTGGAGCAATATTACAGTAGTGGCTCCTCCAGCGGTTCGTGGCGCAGAGAATTCAACAGCCTATCAATTCCATAATCGGGATGGTAATCCATGGATGCGTCAGTCTCTTGACCCGGTTTGTGGACAAATGTCCACTACCTGGATATTCTCTGAATCTCAACAGCAATATCGGTTCTATTTGCAATTAACTGGCAATGCCTATGACTGGAATCCAGACTGGCTCTCAGGGGTAAAGGATTCCAGATGGGGAAGCCTGTGGAACTCAACTTATTATCTGGCAATGGCATATCTGGCTCCAAGTGGAGCGGCTAATGAAAATTGGTGCACTGGTCTCACTAACACACCGAACAGATGGTATGCTGGCTCACTTCAGAAAATTCACCCAACCGCAGGTGACCAGGATCGGTGCGGAACACTGATCACTGATCCGCATCTGGCACCTGGCACATATTTTGCCCTTAATATCGGTCTGGAATATGCAGACTGGATAGAAACAATGGGCACAACCTTCTGGAATACTTATGCCGCAGGAGCCAGACAGCCCAAAACACAAATTGCTGTTGGAACTCCTTATGTCCGTCAGCACGCTATACAACTTCTATGGGATAGCGCGGTTCTGGAAACTTTCGCCGCAGGAGACTATACTACGGCATCAGGCACTTATTTTTACGGCGGCTTTATTAAAGCTCCATATACCGGCTCAACCTATTTCCAGGGCGCAAATCCGAATGGCAGTCCCAAATGGAGAATAACGACCGGTGCTGTTGGCACAGGCTGGTTGTACAATACTCAAGACCCAAATACCGGTTCTGCCAATCAGTTTGAATTTTTCGGATTCCAAGGGATAACCACCTCCACTTATCTTTATGTGACTAGGCTAACTGGAAACGGTAACTGGTGCACACCGCTTTCCAACCTTCCGAGGTTTGCCGGTCCCTGGGTATATCATTATGAAGATGCTGATGCTGATGGCAACTGTGAATTTGTGACTGAAGGCGCGGATGCGGAAATAGATTTCTGGTGGGGAATGATAGTTATGCATGTGCTTGACAGCGCTAATCCCGGAGATTTCTCTTATCTGCGTGGCGGACAAGATGGTGGACAGTATCTATGGGTCTGGTGGAATAATAAGACTGCAAGCGATTGGAATGCGACAAATACTGCGTCTGATGATATTGGCGCACTCTTCTGCTGGAAGCAAGGAAGCACAGCTCCTGAGACTTGCCCTTCAGCTGGTGACCATAATGACCCAACCTGGGTAATTTTCAGACAAAATGAAATGGGTAATCGCAGTTTGCCCCCAGGAATGAGAAAAAGTGGTTATGTTTGGGCAAAGAACTGCCCTGATGGCAAGGGATACACCTGCGGACAATACCAGCAGATGATTGGCGTGGTTTGCGTGCAATAGTTTGATTAAAATACGGGGGAAGAAAATTTCTTCCCCCGTATATTCAAAAAAACAAGAAGGGAGTAATAAATATGAAAAAGAATAAAAAGAAATATGTTAAGCCAGAGGTTAAGAAGAATAAGCATCTGGTCAATGTAACCTTTGTCTCCGGACCATCAGTTGGCGGAACTCCAGGTTCACTCGGTCCGGTTATCAGCGGCTGACCTATTTACCAGAAATAGAAAAAGGAAAGTGGGTTGAAAAACACCTGCTTTCCTTTTTTCTTCTTTTTAGTATGCCTAGCTGGTTGCATGCTTTTGCATTTTGTAGAATTTATCATTATAATCCCTAAAACAAATGACAAAAACAGCTTTAATTACCGGGATCACTGGTCAGGATGGCTCATACCTGGCTGAGTTTCTTCTTCAAAAAGGATACCGAGTTTTCGGGATGGTCCGGAGAAGCAGTTATGAAAAGCTGGATAGAATCGCGCACATAGAAAAGGAGCTGGAGCTGATTCAAGGAGACCTTTTGGACCAGAATTCCCTGAATAGCGCTATCAGTCAGATTCAACCGGATGAGGTTTATAACCTCGGGGCAATGAGCTTTGTTCCCACAAGCTGGAACCAGCCGGTCTTGACCGGAGAGTTCACCGGGTTAGGCGCAACCAGAATTCTGGAGGCTATTCGGCAAATAAAGCCAGACACAAGGTTCTATCAGGCGAGTTCAAGTGAGATGTTCGGCAAGGTTAAGGAATCTCCCCAGAATGAATCCACGCCGTTTTATCCACGCTCTCCTTACGGGGTTGCAAAGGTGTATGCGCATTTTATCACAGTCAATTATCGGGAGAGCTACAACCTTTTTGCCTGTTCTGGAATACTTTTCAATCACGAGTCTCCCAGACGCGGGCTGGAATTTGTCACGCGCAAAATAAGCTGGGGAGCCGCGTGCATTAAGCTGGGCGTATCCAGGGAGCTTAGGCTCGGAAATCTGGATGCACATCGGGACTGGGGCTTTGCTGGAGATTATGTGAAAGCCATGTGGATGATGCTCCAGCAGGAAAAACCAGATGATTTTGTTATTGCCACTGGAGAGAGCCATTCTGTTCGGGAATTTGCAGAACTAGCTTTTGGGTACTTGGGTCTGGACTACAAAGAGTATGTCAAGGTGGACTCTAAACTAATTCGTCCAGCAGAAGTTGAGCATCTGGTGGGAGATTCCAGCAAGGCAAGGAAAATCCTCGGATGGATGCCAAAGGTCAGGTTTGAGGACTTGGTAAAGATGATGGTGGACGCGGACATTGCTCTGCTCAATCGCCAACTCCAGGCGGGAAACACACCCCTGCAGAGAAGCTGATGAACATCCTGATCACAGGAGCTTCCGGCTTTATTGGTCAGCACCTGATCCAGGCACTGCTTAAAGACCGAAAAGAACCGAGCCAACGCATCATCGCAACCGACTGTCAGTCTCCGCCCTACTCTCTCCTGATCCCCTTTTATAGAGTTGACTTGACCAATGCCCGCTCCACAGAAAAAATTATACGCAAAATTCAGCCACGCCAGATTTATCATCTTGCCGGATTCAGCTCCGCGGCAAGGTCTTTTCAAGAGCCAGCGAGAGCTATCCTGCAAAATTTAACCATTACCGCTAATGTCCTCCAGGCAGTCCTTCGCATGGGAGCACCCTGCAGAATCCTCTTGATGAGCACGGTTCAGGTCTATGGAGATGCTCGGGGAAAAATCTGCGAACAAACCAAGACAGCGCCATTAAGCCCTTATGCAATGAGCAAGCTCGCGATGGAGGAGCTTGCCAGGCTTTATTTTAGGAATTTTGGCTTGGACATAATTATTGTGAGAGCGACAAATCAAATCGGTCCTGGACAGAGCGACCAGTATGTGACCGCTGGTTTTGCTAGGCAGATCGTGGAGATGAAAATGGGAACCAGACCCCTGGAAATGGAGGTTGGCAATCTCCAGGTCAAACGAGATTTTTTAGATGTCAGAGACGCGGTCCAGGCTTATCTGCTCCTGATGCGAAAAGCCGAATCCGGAGAAATATATAATCTGGCGAGTGGAAAAAATATCCTCGTTGCCAAACTTCTGCACAAAATGCTCTTGCTCTCGCGGCTTGACCCGGGCAAAATTAAAATTTCCGTATCCAGAGCCAGATTCCGACCTGAGCCAAAAACCGACCAGAGCATCTCTATCGCAAAAATTCAAAAGCTCGGGTTTAAGCCCAAAATCCCTCTTCAAAAAACCCTCAAAGATTTGACGGATTCCTTAATGGAAACATTCCCTAAAGCCAAAATTCTTTAACCTAAGAGCGCGCGCTGGTTTGGCGATTGGTGGAAACGCGTTTGCGCAAGATTTTTGCGCTCCGCATGCCACGATTTGTATTGATCTCATTATTCTCATTAAAGCAGGGCTTTGACGAATTCTTGGGCTTCAAAGTCAGCAAGGTCTTCTATCTCCTCTCCCACTCCAATCAGCCGGATCGGAATCCGGAACTGGTCCGCGATTGGAATGATGATCCCCCCTTTGGCGGTTCCGTCCAGCTTGGTGAGGATGATGCCGGAAACCACGAGTTCTTGGTGAAAAATTTTGGCTTGCTCAATTGCGTTCTGCCCAGTGGTTGCGTCCAGGACTAGGAGTGTCTCGTCAATTTTTCTCTCAAGGGCTTTTTCCGAGACGCGCTTGATTTTTTTCAGCTCGTCCATCAGGCTCGCACGCGTATGCAGTCTTCCAGCAGTGTCAATGATGACAACATCTATTCCTTTACTCTTTGCCGAGGATATGGCGTCAAAGCAGACTGCCGAGGGATTGGCTCCGGAAGCATGGCTGACGATTTCTGCGTTTGCCCTTTTCGCCCAGATTTGGAGTTGTTCAACTGACGCGGCGCGGAAGGTGTCTGCGGCAGCGAGCATCACTCTCAATCCTTGATTTTTGAAACGGAGCGCGAGTTTGCCGATGCTGGTGGTTTTTCCAGTGCCATTAACGCCTACGACCATTATGACAAATGGCTTGGGTCCATCTGGAATCTGAATAGGCTTTTCCATTGGCTTCAAAATAGCAAGTATTTCTTCCCGCAACTCAGCCTTGACTTTTTCCAGGTCAGCCTCGCCCTTGAGCCTCCGCTCCAGGTTTTCAATCAGCATAAGGCTGGTTCTGGCTCCAAGGTCGGATTTGATTAAGATTTCCTCTAGTGGTTCCCGGAGTTCCCGTAGAGCCGCGCCTGGTTTGAGATTCTGGAAAAGCTGGACCAGGTTTGCTCCGAGCAGTTCCCGTGTTTTGGCAAGACCTTTTCTAAAACGCTCAAAGATGTTGTTCATTTATCTTTTTCAGGCTTTTTCTTCCAGCTTGACCGAGACCACGGTGCTGACTCCTGGCTTTTCCATCGTGACTCCATAGAGGATGTCCCCAAGCTCCATCGTGCGCTTGTTATGAGTGACCAGGAGAACCTGCGATTTTTCCGCTACACGCCGGAGCAATTGATTGAATCTGTCAACATTTATCTCATCCAAAGCCGAGTCAGCCTCGTCCAGAAGGCAGAACGGGCTGGGTCTATTTAGATAGAGAGAAAAGATCAAGGCAATAGCTGTGAGCGCCTTTTCACCTCCGGATAAAAGCGACAGGTTCTGGAATTTTTTGCCCGGAGGCTGGGCAATGATCTCAATTCCGCTTTCAAGTATATTGTTTTCATCAACAAGCGATAGCATTGCCTTTCCTCCACCAAACAGCTTCGGGAATAAATCCTGAAAAATGGCATTAACTTCATCAAAAGTGGACTTAAACTTCTTTCGGTATTCCTGATTGATGCGCTGAATGGTTGATTCCAGATTGGATAAAGCATTTATGAGGTCTGCTTCCTGATTGGACAGGAACGAGTATCTTGATTCCACTTCCTTGTATTCGTCCAGAGCTGTCGGATTGACCTCACCCATTCTCAGGATCAACTTTCTAAGCTCATTCACTCTCTCCTGCCTTGGCTCAATCTGAAACTCGGAAAGATTGATAGAGGATTTGCGTGATTCCATTACCTGGTCTAAATCCTCCTGATAAATCTCATTAAGCAGTTGCTTCTGATGCTCAAGCTCCATTTTCTCCCGCTCGTAATCCAGGCTCATCTGTTGAAGCTCATCTTCCTGAGCCCGAATCAAAGAATTCATCTCTTTGACCTGCGTCTGGGCTTGATTCATCTCCTGCTCAATCCCGTTCCGCATCTGCGCCATCTCAGCTAGCCTCTGGGTCTGCTCCTGAAGAGCTTGCGACAAAGTCTGGTATTCCTGTTTATTTTTCTCCTGACTGATTTTTATCTCGTCCAGATTTTTTTCTCCCTCTAAAATCTCCGCTGACAACTGCTCTCTCCTGCTTATCTGCTCTTCCATATCTCTCTGGAGACGGAGCCGGGTTTCTTCTATACCAAGTATTTTTTCTTTCAGAGCCGCCTGTTGCGCGCGTAGTCTTATCCGCTCCTCTTCCAGCCTTGCGGTCTCTATGTCCTTCCTTTCCATCTCCCTTAGAAGGGATTCATTTTCAGCATTCAGCTTCTCTATGCTCGCGCTCATCTCTGTCTTTTTTCTTAAAAGCTCTGCCTGTTCGCGACTCAGCCGGTTTATCTGGTCTGAAAGCTCCTGAATTCTTGCCCGCAAGCTTTCCTGCGCTTTCGTGTTCTGATTCAGGTCATCTGTTGCCTGCTGGAGGTCTTTTTCCTGATTCAGAACCTCCAGCTCCAGATGATGGCTCCTGCTTTTCAACTGCTCTAGCTCTCTCTCCAGTTCATTCTGCTGGCTGATAAAAACATTCAACTCTCTCTCAGCATCTTCCAGCTTCTGCTTCAGGCTCTGCTTTTCATCCTCTAGCTCACGGAGCTCGCGCTTCTTACTCAACAAGCCTGCCTGGTCCTTACTACCTCCGCTCAATACTCCATATGGGTCAAGAACCGCTCCCTCCCGCGTCACAAACGCTCCCATAAATCCGTTCTGTTTCCAGAGTTCAATCGCCTGGTCAAGGTCGTTCACGAGCACAGATTGACCAAGAAGATAATTGACCACTGGCTCAAATCCTTTTTTGACTTGAACCAGCTCCTGCAATGGCTGAGCGCCTGAAGAGCGGATATGCTCGGGAATGGCTTGTGTCTCAAGCGACCTGAGAGAGAGCGGGATAAAGGTTCCGCGACCAGCTGATTCATTTTTCAGGAGGTTAACTGCTTCCAAGCCCTGCGCAGGGCTTTCCACTACCACACTCTGGATTCGCTCGCCCAGGATAGCTTCAACCGCAAGCTCATATTCCGGCTGAGTCTCAATGAAGTCAGCGACCAAGCCATATATACCGTTGGTCTCAGGCTGAGTGCGCTTCTTTTCCATAATATATCTCACGCCTCGCTCCACGCCTTCCAGCTTTTGAAGCATCTCGTTCAGGCTCTCCAATTTGACGCAAACAGTCTGATACCGGCTCTGTATTTCCTTGAGTCCTCCGCTTTTTTCCGCAATCATCTCCTTTAGCTTTTCATAGCTTGCTTGCTTCTCAGTCATTTTTTGCCGAAGCTCAGAAAGGCTCTTGCGCAACTGATGAAGTGTCTGGTTAAAGTCAAAACTGCGCTGTCGCTCCCCGCTGATCACAGGCTCAAGCTCTTTTGCCCGGCTCTGTGCCTGCTCCAACTCCTCTCTCATTCTCGTTTCCTGCCAAACCAAACCCTTTTCCTTTTCTGATAAACGCGCAAGCTCCTGCTCCAACTTCCTCAACTCGTCCTGAAAAGAATTAAAAAGAATCTTCTGGTTCCTGCTTTCCTCAAGCCTATGCTCCAGCTCCCTGGACACGCTCTCCATATCTGCATGCAGGGAGCTTAATTCAATCTCCAGAGATTCCTTCTGGCTTGTCACAGCAGAAATCTCTTCTTGCAGGCTCTTAATCTGAGCCTCTAACCTCAACGCCTCCTGCTTCCTTTTCTCCTGAGCCGATCTTTCCATCTCTTCCTGCCTGCTCAAGGACTTTGACTCAGAATCCAACTGCTCCAGAACACTCTTCAGACGATAACTCTCTTCCTGCTCATGGCTCAGCTCCCCATTTAGCAATTCCAGCTTTGCCTTCTTCTCTTCAAGGAAAAGCTCCTTCTGCATAAGCGACTGCTTGATCTGCTCCAGGGACTCTTTCTTTGCTGATAATTCATTCTCCAGCTTTTGAATCGCTTCTTTTAGACTCAATCCTCGGAACGCAAAAATTTCCATCTCGGTTTCCTTGATCTCGTTTTTGTAATTGTTATATCTCTCTGCCTTTTTCGCCTGCCTGCTCAAGGAACTGAGTTGTCTCTCCAGTTCCGCAAGAATGTCGCGCAGGCGTGTAAGGTTCTCGCGTGTGAGCTGTATTTTTCGCGTTGCCTCATCCCTGCGATACCTGTATTTGCTGATGCCAGCGGCTTCTTCTATCATCGCCCGGATTTCCTCTGGCTTTGCCTGAAGAATACGCTCAACCTCTCCCTGCTCAATAATAGAATACGCCTGTTTCCCGAGTCCGGTTCCAAGGAAGAACTCAGTGATGTCCTTGAGACGACATCTTGTGCCATTGATCATATATTCGCTCTCGCCAGTGCGAGTTAGCCTCCGCGTGATTGCTATCTCAGAGTATTGATTGAACTCAGGAGGGGCTCCGCCGTTCTGATTATCAAACACGAGCGTGACCTCGCAGGCTTGCGCAGGACTCAAATCCCTTGAGCCAGCAAAGATCAAATCCTCACTACACTTGGCGCGAAGCGGTCTCAAGCCCTGCTCGCCCATTGCCCAGCAAACCGCTTCCACTACATTGCTCTTGCCACATCCATTCGGTCCCACAATCACGCCTATGCCAGGCCCAAATTCCAGAACGGTTCGCTCCATAAAGGATTTAAATCCACTCAGCTCTATTCTCTTTAGAAACATTCAAAGCCCCCTGTGTTTTGATTGCTTTTTATTCTTTTTATTTTAGCTCAATTTCAGTCAATTGCTTTATTTTTTTCCAATGCCATAAAATCCATTAGTTGGGTCTGTAATTTTTTTACCCAAAATCCTGAGTCCTGCCTTGCCTGCGACTCAGGATAATTTCTTCTGGATTTTATGGTTTTCATCCCATTATATTCATTAACCTATTGATTTTCAAAGATAATTTATACATTCCAGACATCCTTGTTCGCTTTTATTTTTTATCAAATTTATCCTTTGATTTTATATAAAACTGATTTTAGGCAATTTTCCAAATCCTGTCAAGTCAGTGTCCTTTTTTACATTCCAGTGCTTTTCTGAAAAAGCTCTTTTGCCTAAAGGTGTTTAAGTTAACGCTTGCCTTATTGACTTATTTAGTCTACATTTTGTTTCAGGCACAGGAATTATGACAAGAGCAAATATAGTTTCGCTGGCGCTTTTGATTTCAGGGCTGTTAATGTCGCTTACAGCAATGGTTCTGCTTCGTCCGGGTGGAAAAAGAATTCGGGCGTCTCTGGTTGCGGGACTATGCGTGGCTTTTGGGAATTTCCTTCTGGAAGCAATTGCGTCGCATTATGATATTTATTATGTTCAGGGGCTTTTGCCTGTTTTGAACTCTCCTCTTTGCCGCAACATTGCCTGGGTATTCCTCGGAATGGCGTTTGTTCTTTGCTCTGACCTGACAAAATCAATGCCCCATCCAAGGCTCTCCCTGGTCCTATATATCTTAATCGCAATCATCATTGGTCTGCTCTCTGATTATCTTGGCACGCGCTGGCTTGATTTTATGTCGCTCGGGAAAAACGGCAACTGGCTGATCATTTTTTTTATCTGGGCAACACTGGTTCCAGCAACGGTTCTGGTTTATAAAATTTTTTCCAGAGATTAACTCTTGCTCAAAGCGATTTTTAGCTATATAAGCCCATTGTCCTGGCAATTATCTCACGCATAATTTCTGATGAGCCTCCGCCAATGGTTCCAAGCATTACATCCCTGTATGCCCTGCAGATTCGGTATTCCTCAATGTATCCGTATCCGCCGTGTAGCTGAAGGCATTGCCGAGCCGCGGTGACTCCTAATTCTCCAACCTTGAGCTTGCACATACTCACTTCCTTGATCGCATTCAATCCCCGATTGACCATATCACAGCAGTGATATACCAGCGCTTGCGCGGCTTCTATCTCAGTGGCAAGGTCTGCAATCTTATGAGCATTTGCCTGAAACGCGCAAATTTTAGTCCCGAACGCAGTCCGCTCCTTGCAGTAGTTCAGCGTGTCCTGCAACATAAGATGAAGCGCGCTGATCCCGGCAATAGCTCCTACCAGACGCTCGTATTGGAACCCGTGCATAATGTAATAAAAACCCTTGCCCTCTTCTCCCAAAAGATATCTTTTATGCACCTTACAATCCTCAAATGAAAGTTCACAGGTGTCTGTGCCGCGGTGTCCGAGTTTGTCCAGCTTGCGAGTTACAGTAAAGCCAGGAGTATCAGTCGGGAACAAAATCAGGCTGATGCCAGAATAGCCCTTGCTAGGGTCTGTCTTAACTGCCATTGTTAGCCAGTCCGCTTTGGAGCCGTTTGTGATGAATGTTTTGGAACCATTGATAATGTAATAATCTCCATCCTTTTTCGCAGTTGTCCGAATAGAGGCAACATCTGAACCCGCATTCGGCTCGGTCACGCAAATAGCTCCAATTTTTTTTCCCTGAATAGCTGGCCTTAAAATCTCTTCCTTCTGCTCCTCATTGCCAAATGCCACGATCGCAGGCGTGCACATATCTGTCTGGACAAGCACGCTCAAGAGCACGCCAGAGCTCTGACATCTTGGAAGCTCCTCTGCAAAAACCACTTTAGTCCAGAAATCCGCGCCAGTACCACCATATTTCTCTGGATAAGTTATTCCCAGAAAGCCAAGCTCGCCCATTTTTTCAAAAACCCATCTGGGAAAATTACCTGCTTTCTCCCACTCGTCCGCATGCGGAGCTAACTGCTCCTCGCAAAAGCTCCGAACCTGTTGCCTGAAAATCTCGTGCTCCTCTGTGAAATAAGGCCATTTCTTCTCTGCCATTTTTCTTACCTCCTTAACTGGTAATTATTTACGATATTAGTCGCATCAATCGTTTCGCTCTTTGCTTATCACATCTTAAAGCTCCTGTCAAATTTCAATTACCAGTCCTGACAGATTACGCCTAAAATGTCATTTAAGAATTTAGCGATGAAGCGCCAGATAGCTCAGGCTTTGACAAAAAAACAATTTCAGGATAAATTGCCTTCTGGAGAAACCAATGAGCAAAAAAATTTTAATAGCGCCTTCAATTCTTTCTGCGGATTTTGCCAGGCTGGGCGAGGAGGTCAAGGCGGCTGAAAAAGCAGGAGCGGACTTGATTCATATTGATGTGATGGATGGGCATTTTGTGCCCAATATCACTTATGGTGCATTGATTGTTGAAGCCTGCAGGCGCTCCTGTAAATTGCCTCTGGATGTGCATCTTATGATTGAGAAGCCTGAGCTTTATATTGATGATTTTGCAAAAGCAGGCGCGGATTATATCACGGTTCATCAAGAGGCGTGCGTGCATCTTCATCGCACCATTCAGCAGATAAAGCAAGCAGGCGACAAGCAGGCTAGAAAAATTTATGCAGGAGTGAGCCTGAATCCAGCGACCAGCCTGATGACCTTGACTGAGATTCTTCCGGAGATAGACATGCTTTTGATTATGAGCGTTAATCCCGGATTTGGCGCCCAGACTTTTATTGAGAGCTCTCTTGAAAAAATTGCGCTTGCGCGCGAAATGATAGAAAAAGCAGACCTCAAAACCTTGATTGAAGTTGATGGAGGGGTCAATGATAAAACCGCCCCGAAATTGATTGAAGCAGGAGTGGACATATTAGTTGCGGGAAATTTTGTGTTCAAAAGCAAAAATTATAAAAAAGCCATCAAGTCCTTACGGAGCTAATCTGAACCATTTTCCATACTCCTGAGCCACCAAGCCCTTTTTCACCAGCCATCTGAGATGATGAATGAGCATCCTCTGCTCAGGGGGGCGCAGTCCAGAAGCCTTTTGCAGAAATTCTCCGTAAATTATCCCCAGACTTACAAGCTCTTCAAGGGTTTTAGGCTCCTTGAGCGCATCCAGAATTCTTTCTTCCCGATGAACAATGACATTCTGAAATTTATCCAGCAAGCCCGGAAAATCCTCTCCTTTGACCAAGCCCATCTCGTGTCCTGTTACAACTAATCTGGGCTTAATTTTTTTCAGCTTTTCCAGCGAGCACCAGAACACCTCAGCGTCCGAGCACGCGTTTCCATACCAGGGACCAAAATCGGTCAGGTCTATATCTGCTGAAAACAGGATCTCCTCAACCGGAAGCCAGAAACAGGAATGACCAATTGTATGACCCGGAGTGTGAATTATTTTGACCCTGGTTTTGCCAAGATTTATCTCATCATTGTCCTGAAAACTAAAGCTCGCTTGCCAGCCCCATTCGGTTTTCATCTCACGCGCCTTTCTCGCCATCCAGGAGTCCTTTTCCTCTTGAGGCTCGTCAGCAAAGAAGATGAGATCAATCACAACTTTTTCATCTCTTAAGGCTTTTGACTCTAATTGATGAATTGCTATTTGCGCATCAGGAAATAGCTTCAAGTCCCGAATATGGTCATTGTGAAAATGACTCAGAAGCGCAATCCTGGCATCCTTATAAAGAGCAAGCTCTGACCGATTAGAAGCAGGGTCTATGATCGCGCTCCGCTCATCAGCAATAAACAGCGAGTTGCAGAACGGATACCCGCCCTTGCGCCTGCCTGGGATGAAAAAGATATTTTGGGCAATTTCCAATGACATTATTTTATTTCCTCAATTCCCAAATCCCGGCAAATTTTTCGGGCAAGTTTGTCGTCAATTTCCTGGTGGCGCGGCACGGTGGTGGAAAGTTTATTCTCCGGATTTATAAACACCGAATGTTTTCCGCCTTTCCGATGGAGCAAGCATCCCTTGCGATTTAAATAACGAATGATCTCTTTGCATTTCAAGACCTTTTATACCGAGACCCGGATTTGTTCCTTGACAATATTTTTCTCAAAACCATCCGGCTGGGACAGTTCCCGATTGGTTTCAATGACCAGTTTGATTGCCTCTTTCAAATTTTTCCGGACTTCGCTCAGGGTGCGTCCCTGGCTGTTGGCGCCGGGCAGTTCTTCCACATAGCCGATCCACCATTTGCCGCGTTTTTCAAAAACCGCGTTGAACCGGCTCTGCATTTTAATTCTTTTTGCCGATGATTTCTTGATTGTTCTCATAGATATAGTTTATCTGCTTTTGGGGTCCGGTTCAAATTGCGATGAAACGCGGAACCCGGAGATCAGAACTCGGAACCGCCCGATAATACCACGCCGTCCGATTGATTACTTTCCTTTCAATACCTCTTTAAAAATGTTATTGGCAATGACCATCCTCTGCACCTCGCTCGTGCCTTCATATATGCTCGTGATCTTTGCGTCCCTGTAATATCTCTCAACTGGATAGTCCTTGACATAACCGTATCCGCCGTGAATCTGCACAGCATCCACCACCGCCCTTTGCGCAACCTCTGCCGCATATAGCTTTGCCATTGCTGATTCCTTGCTATAAGGCATTCCTTGCTTCTTCATCCATGCCGCGCGCAGAACCAGTAATCGCGCCGCATCTATCTCAGTCGCCATATTTGCCACCATCCATTGAATCGCCTGAAATGACGCAATGGGTTTCCCAAACTGAACCCGCTCCTTTGCAAAATTCACTGACGCCTCATAAGCCGCTCTCGCAATCCCAACCGCCTGTGCCGCTATTCCAATCCTTCCACCATCAAGCGTGTACATCGCTACTGCAAACCCTTTTCCGCGCTGACCAAGCAGATGGTCTGCTGGAATCTCGCAATCCTCAAAGAGCAATTCCATTGTGCTTGAGCCATGAATGCCAAGCTTCTCCTCCTGCTTGCCCAGAGAAAAGCCTTTGGCATCTGTCGGAACAATGAACGCTGAAAGACCGCGATGACTTGGGTCTGGTTCGGTTCTCGCAATTACAACAGCTACTCCAGCTTCCTTGCCATTGGTGATAAATAGCTTGGTGCCATTCAAAATCCACTTATCTCCCTTAAGTTCAGCTCTGGTCTTAACAGAAGCCGCATCAGAGCCAGCAGATGGCTCAGTAAGCCCAAGACAGCCGAGCATCTCTCCCCTTGCAAGAGGCTTTAAATATTTTTCCTTCTGAGCATCTGTGCCAAACTTTTGAATCGGGCTTACGCAAAGCGAATTATGCGCAGAAACTATCACGCCTACTGCCGCACTCGCCGCGCTCAATTCCTCAATCGCAATAGCATAACATACCGGGTCCATTCCCGCGCCATCCCATTCAGTTGGAACCTCAACTCCCATCAAGCCAAGCTCTCCAGCTTTAGCTATAATCTCCTTCGGATACTCCCCTGTCCGGTCTATATGCTCTGCCTTTGGCGCAACCTCATTTCTTGCAAAATCACGCACCATCTCCTGCAATAGCTTTTGTTCCTCAGTTAAATTTAAATCCAAAGTCTCCTCCTTCCTTTTTAATTATAACTAAATTTTTAATTTACCGCTTATGAATCAGTCTATGGATAATACGCTCCTCCGGTATTCAATTTTCCAGCTTCTCCTTCTCCACCCCAGATAATCATCCTGGAGTCTGCCCAGATTGCAGTATGATATCGTCTAGCGCTGGGCGCGTCTAGCGTGGAAATCTGAGTCCAGGAATTAGTAGTCGGGTTATACTTAAACCCATCATTAGTGAAAGCGTTAGATGCCTCACTCCCTCCCCATATTATCATTTCACTACCGGTCCAGACAGCAGTATGATAAATCCTTCCAGAAGGAGCGCCTGTTGTAGAAATTGCTGACCAGGAATTATTATTAGGATTATATATTCCACCATCATTTAGAAAGTTAGCTCCCGGCGAACCTCCCCAGACAATCATTTCAGTGCCAGTCCAGACAGCGGTATGATAATAGCGTTTAGAAGGAGCATTAGTGGTTGAAATTTGAGTCCACAGATCAGTATCAGGATTATATATTCCTCCATCATTTAGTGAACCAGTATTAGGACCTCCTCCCCAGATAATCATTCCATATCCATTAGCCCATACAGCTGTATGAAGGCTTCTTGCAGAAGGAGCATTTGTAGTTGAAACCTCTGTCCAGCTATCATTGTCAGGCCTATAAATACCTCCTGTATTATAATAATCAGCGATATTTTCTCCTCCCCATATAATCATTTTATCCCCGGTCCAGACCGCAGTATGATGAATTCTTATGGAAGGCGCATTGGTAGTAGAAATAGCTGTCCAGGAATTTTGATCAGGTTTATAAATAGCTCCGTCGTTTAAATTTGAACTTCCATCAAATCCTCCCCATATAATCATTCCATATCCATTAGCCCAGACCGCAGTATGATAATACCTTTCTTTAGGCGGATTTAGCGTAGAAGCAGGTGTCCATGTGTCGGTTATTGGGTCATATCTCGCACCAGAATTTGAAATTCCACTCTCATCTACCCCTCCCCAGATAATCATCACTGAACCAGTCCAGACAGCTGTATGGTAATACCTTGCTGTTAGAACCACAGGGTCAGGAATAGAAGTCGGAGTCCAGTAGTCGTGAGTAATTATAGTCCATTGATATTTTGCGGGAGTAGGGTCTGCAATACCATTTGAAATTGCTTTCACCTTAAATGTATGAACGCCATCTGTAAGATTTTGATAGCTCTTTGGAGACCTGCATTTCTTCCAGGGTCTATCATCCAGTTTGCACTTAAACTCGCATGGAGGGGTGGTGCAGGAAAATTTGAAAGATGCGCTGGAGGAATGGGACATAATGGGAGGAAGAGCATTTTTGTTTAATCGCGTATTAGGCGCTGTTTGATAGCTCTCAGAAACTTTGAGAGGCTCTTCTGAATCTTCACTTTTTAATGACCGGGACTCAAGCCCGCCACAGGATATAAGGAAAATCAGTAAGGTAAGCCCGAAAACGATTTTAACTCTTTGCCATCTCATCATTTCGTTACCTCCTTAACCTCCTTTATCATTTACCGGAGAAACCCGGTTTTCTCTTTTCCAGAAAAGCGCTCATACCCTCTTTTTGATCCTGAGTGTCAAAGCAAAGCCCGAATAATGTTTGCTCAACTAAAAGCCCTTTATCCAGATCCAAGTCCGAGCCTTGCTCAATTGCCTGTTTGCAAAGAGCTATAGCTAACAAGCCTTTTTCCATCAATTTCTTTGCAAGCTCCTTTGCACGCTCCATCAATCTCCCTGCTTCAACCACCTCATTACAAAGCCCAATCTCAAGCGCTCTCTTCGCTGGAATTCTCTCTCCAAAAAAGCAGAGCTCTTTGGCGCGCATTTTGCCCAGATGCTTAACCAGTCTCTGTGTCCCGCCAAAGCCTGGAAAAATCCCGAGATTAACTTCAGGCTGTCCAAAAACAGCATTCTCGCTTGCTAGAATATAATCGCAAGAAATAGCAAGCTCAGTCCCTCCGCCAAGCGCAAAGCCATTCACAGCCGCAATAACTGGCTTGGGCAATTCTTCTATTGACCTGAAAATCCCCTGACCTAATTGAGAAAATTCCTTTGCCTGAATCGGACTAAAATTTTTCATCTCCGAAATGTCTGCTCCAGCAACAAAGGCTTTTTCTCCAGCGCCAGTCAGGATCAATACCTTAACAGATTCATCCTTTCTAACCTGGTCAAGAATTTTTCCAAGCGCCTTCAAAACCTCAACATTAAGCGCATTTAGCGCCTTATGCCTATTGATCGTGATTATGCCAATTCCATTCTCAACCTGAAAAAGAACCAATTCCTCTGACATATTATCCTCCTTGTCCAGGCGTGATTTAAACTGCCTCCACTATCATCGCCACTGCCTCGCCTCCGCCAATGCAAAGCGTTGCCAGACCGGTTTTTGCCTTGCGTGCCTTCATCGCATAAAGAAGCGTGGTGAGAATTCTCGCGCCTGAGCATCCAATAGGATGACCAATAGCAACCGCACCACCATTAACATTAACCTTTTCCTCATCCAGCTTGAACTCGCGAATAGCCGCAATAACCTGAACGCTGAACGCCTCATTGATCTCAAACAGGTCTATTCTGTCAATGCTATATCCTGTTTTTTTCAAAACCTTTTTCATCGCATCAACAGGCGCAAGCGTGAACCAGTGAGACTCTCTCGCCGCCTGGTCGTGCCCGATAATTCTCGCCATTGGCTTAATGCCAAGCTCCTTTGCCTTAGACTCGCTCATAACAACAACCGCGGCCGCACCGTCATTCAGACTTGACGCATTCGCCGCTGTCACTGTCCCATCCTTGGTAAAAGCAGGCTTCAAACTCGGAACCTTGTCCTCCTTTAGCTTCCTGGGATTCTCATCCTCTGAAACAACTATCTTCCCCTTCTTGTCCTCAATCTCCACAGGCACAATCTCGTCCTTAAATCTCCCCTCTGCTATTGCCTGCTGGGCACGCTTATATGACCGAATCGCATATCTGTCCTGGTCCTCTCGGCTGATCTTCCATTCTTTTCCCAGCAAATCCGCGCACTCTCCCATATGACAATTCTTATACACATCCCACAGTCCATCATGAATCATCAGGTCTATAACCTTCTGGTCTCCCATCCGGTATCCCTGACGCGCGCCCGGAAGAAAATATGGAGCATTGCTCATAGACTCCATCCCCCCTGCAATAACAACCTCCGCGTCTCCAGAGCGAATCATCGCGTCCGCAAGCATCACTGCCTTTAACCCGGACCCGCAGACCTTGTTGATCGTGGTTGCGCCAATGTTCCAAGGAATGCCCGCAAAAACCGATGCCTGACGCGCAGGCGCCTGACCAATCCCGCCTGTTAAAACACAGCCCATAATAACCTCATTGATTATTTCAGGCTTGATCCCCGCGCGCTCTATCGCGGATTTGATTGCGATTGCGCCTAGTTTAACCGCGCTTAAAGGCGCCAATGAACCCTGAAAAACTCCAACAGGTGTCCTTGCCGCAGATACAATTACAGAACTACTCATTTTATTACTACCTCCTGGAAAAATTTTGCTCCTAGCTGGATTTTAGTTAATCAAAACGCGCTTGTCAAAGCCATCTGCCAGCGCAAAATCCAGAATCGTGCCCCATCCACTCCTGCCTGAACCCAGATTAAAAACTAGAGGCAACATAAGCGCAAATTATATTTTGTCAACCGTTGTCAAAGTGATGAGTTATCTTATGGGGAAAAAAAGGAGAAAAGAAAGATGAAAGGTGCTAAAGAATTTAACCAGAGGGTGTTTGATCTGTTTTATTTATACAGCCTGCGGAGGGTTTCTTTGCATAATGAGTTTATGAATAAATTATGCTTTAACGCTGAGCTTGAGTCTCCGGAGGAGCGTTTAGTCCGGAGAATTTTGGGAAGAAGAAAGCCAAACAGCAACAATGGTTCAATAGACCTGAAATCTCTCAACCAGGAGATTCGGCAAAAGGAAAGGGTATTTTTTCGGAGTTTTGGTTCAGATGGCTTGTATCCTGAGCATCCATTTTCAAAATTATGCAGGAAATTGAGTCTGAATTATCTGGAGAAAAAGATAATGGTCTGTCTTCTAGGACAGGCGTTAAAGGACTCTATGTTCAAGGATTCCCCGGCAAATTTTGGACATTTTGAAGAGCAACAATTGCTCAACCTGATCTTTCCAGACCCTGAACTCGCGTTTGCCCGGATGGAACTTTTTAATAATGAAAACCGCATGGTCAAAGCCGGGATTTTGGGAACCAAACAAATCTTCAAGCGCTTCAGCGAGGGCTTGCCCTGCGAATTTGAGCTTAAACCCGAAATCGCCCAATGGCTGATCGGACTCTCCAGAGATGAGCCCGAACTGGTTCAAGCCAATAAACAGAGCAAAAAAGAGCCAGATTTGCTGGAAATAGAAAATCCGGGATTTGGTCTGGAAAAGGTTGTTCTGGCAGAAGATATGATGGAGCAGATAAAGAGAGCGATCTATTTCTATTCCTCAAATGATGCGCAAAATTCTTTGCCCAAACTCGGCAATAGCCAGAACGGACAAGCTATCCTCGCGCTTTTTTATGGACCGCCCGGAACCGGCAAGACCTATACAGCCTCTGCCATTGCTGGCGAATTGAAAAAGCCTCTTGCGCGGGTGCAATTCGCGGCTCTGCGCAATATGTGGTATGGCAATACTGAAAAGAATGTGGTGAGCTGTTTCAGGACCGCTTCTACAAAAAAGATGGTTCTCCTCTTTGACGAGGCTGATGCCCTGATCAGCGCCCGGCAAACGGCCAGAGGAACCGTGACAGATAATATAGAACATACCCTCCGGAACCTGTTTCTTCAGGAAATTGAAAGGTTCAATGGAGTGGTAATCCTGACAACTAATATGGCAGAATGCCTGGACCCCGCTCTGGAGAGAAGGCTAAATCTCAAACTGGAATTCCCGGTTCCAGAAATTCAAGAGCGCGAACGGCTCTGGAAAAAATTCCTGAAAAAAGCGCCGCTTGCGGATGATGTCAATTTCAGGGAACTGGCAGAGGCTCTGCCTCTTTCTGGCGGACACATTAAAAACGCGGTCTTCAACGGCCTGCGCCAGCTTGCATATTTGCGCAAAGATAATCCCTCTGCCCTGATTACCCAATCTATGCTCTTTGCTTTTGCCCAAAAGGAATCCCAATTTCTGGAGTTCAAAGATAAAAATAAAATCGTGGGATTTCGGAGATAAAAAGGAGGAGAATAAAATGACAAAACTGGTTAACAAAATTCATTTACCCAAGGTCAATCCTAACCGTCGTGGCAGTGCTGAAACGGAATTGGAACAAAAGGCAAGAAAAGGTTTGGCTGAAAGGATTGCTATGCTCAAAGCCTCCCAGCATGGACTTTCGGAAAAAGAATACTGGAGCAGGCTTAACCACGAGCTCAGGGCTATAAAAAATGCTGGAATCGCAGAGTATTTTCTGATCGTGGCGGATTTGGTTGATTATGCCCGGGAGAAAAAAATTCCGGTGGGACCAGGCAGAGGCTCTGCCCCGGGCAGTCTGGTGGCGTATTCTTTGGGCATAACCAAGGTTGATCCTGTCAAATGGGGGCTGATTTTCGAGCGGTTTTTCAATTTGCGCGCCAGAGGGATGCTGGACATTGATCTTGATGTTTGCCAGAAGCGCAGGCAGGAGATTGTCAACTATCTGATAAAAAAATATGGAAAAGCCAGAGTGGCGCAGAGCAAGCCAGCCCGGGTCATAATTTCGGATAAACCGCTCACGAATTATTTACCTGGGGATAAAGCTTTCCTAAAGGCTCCGGTTCTCGCTGAATCCAGAAGGGAAGATATTGAAAAGCTGGGCTTGGCAATAATAGACCTTCTGGGTCTTAAAGCCCTCACTCAAATCAGCAAATGCGTGAAGCTGATCAAAAGAAAACGCAAGAAAGAAATCAACCTTGAGGCTATTCCGCTGAATGAGGAAAAGACCTATCGGCTTCTGTCCCAAGGCGATACCAATGGCGTCTTTCAAATGGAAGGCAATCAAAAAAAGAAAATGTTGAAGCTAATGAAACCTGAAAACCTGGAGCAATTGACAGCAGTTATCTCCCTATACCGGCCCGAGCCGCTTGAAGCAAAAGTCCCAGAATTATACCTCCAGCGGAAAAACAGCAAGGAGAAGAGCGATTATATACATCCGGTTTATGATGAATTGTTAAAGGATACTTATGGGCTGATTTTATACCAGGAACAGGTGATGTGGATTGCTAATAAACTTGCTGGGTTCTCAATGAATGAAGCAGATATATTTAGAAAAAATCTTACAGGCGGAGAGCTTATAAATATGGATGCCCCGCGGATAAAATTTATAAAAGGATGCCTCAGAAACCAAATCCCGGAACATACCGCGGCAAGAGTATTCAGGCAGATTGATATATATGGCAGGTATGCATTTTCCAAATCACACGCCATCTGCTATGCCCTGCTCGCCTATCAATGCGCATGGCTCAAGGCAAATTATCCAGAGGAATTTAAGGATTGCTTTCTAAAGAATGATGTTCAACAATAATTTCCAGAGAAAAATATTGCATTTTTTTCTTGACAAGGATAGAAAAATGTCCTTAAATGGTGGCAAAGAAAATGGGTGCGATACAGTGCGATACAAAAGGAGGTAAGAAATGAATGGAAAAGTTACTTGACAGGGTTGGCAAAATGCGCTTAAATGGTGGCCAAGAAATCGGGAATACATAAAAATGTTTGAAGCACAACTTCATGGCAAACTGACCATAGACCAAGAGAATTTGGAGGATATTCTTACATCCAATACCTTTGGGGCTTTCAAATATGTTTCTCCAAAAGAAGGCCTTGGATTGTTTTTGCAAAAGGCAATCAATCCTTCAGATAACTCAAGTCTGGAACTACCTGATATTGCGGATGCTCGTTATGAATTTTGGAAATGGTTAGAAGAAAAAGGATGTAATGGCTGTGAACCGGATGTGCTCATTGAGCTTAATCATGAAGACGGAACCAAGACTATGGTGCTTGTTGAGGCAAAATATCGCTCTGGAAAATCATCTGAAGCCGATGAAGGCGAGAAATGCAATGATCAACTTGCCAGAGAATGGGAGAATCTTAGTTTATTAGCAAAAAGAGAAAATGCACGGCCAATATTAATTTATGTTACTGCTGATTTTGCCTTACCGATTCATGAAATAAAAGAATCCCAGGAAGAATTAAAGTCAAAGGGTAAAGAGCCTGCTAATATTTATTGGCTTTCATGGCGATATATTCCCGAAGTATTTAAAGATTCAGCAGATATTATGCTTCAAGACTTAGTAAAGCTTTTTGAAGAACGATATGGGCTAACCTTTTTCCAAAAGCTTTTTATCCCACAGAAAATATTTATAAACTGGTCATTTCAAGAATTAAGGATAGACTGGAACATCTTTAAAAAACAAATTTTTGAATGGAGGTTCAAATCATGAGCGAAAAGGGAACAGATATTCTTGAGTTCATTCGCGAGTTAAGAAAGTTATGCACAAATATATCATCATTATTAGGCACTACTGATAATTTATTAAAACAAGATGGTTGGGAACCTATAGACAGTAAAGTTTTAACAGAAACTTCATCAGCTTATCATTCTCCCCAAAAGTGGTTTCCTTCTGAATTTTTCCGTTTCTATAAAAATGAGCGATATAAGCATTTATTAACCTTTGTGTGCATAATACTTGATTACATCCCAGAATATACTAATTATACTAATTTCAATCTCACGGAACCTATTATCTCTGCGGGATGGTTTGATTATGGGAAGGATAACGAGGTTGGAGACAATTATAAGCCTAAGCCTTGGTATGCTCGCTATCATGGTTGGATGACGGATAGGAAAGATGATGGCACTTTATTTCATTCATCTAAAGATAAGCAACCTTTTCCGGTCCCATGGAATACCGTTACCACATTTGGATGGCCTCTTATAAATATTACAAATACTGAGGAACTAAAATCTAAAATTACTGATCCCCTCCTTAACCATATTAAAAAGGCAAATCCTTCAGAGTGAATTTTGATTTTTTTCCCACATTCGGGCTCATCTATGAAAGCCCGGGTCAAGAGAAATTCTTTCACCTAAAGCCAAAAAGACCTTTGCTTGGGAGCGCGTAAAGAAACGGCATTCCGTGAAATGTGCCTGCCTAGGGATTTTGTTGTCAGTCCTTGACTTTTTCTTTTCAGAACAAGGGCATTGCCCTTGACCCAATTTAATTCTCTGCGCTCTTTGCGACTTTGCGGTGAAGATTATTATTTTGAGAACAGGTGGAGGTGTCCATTTTTGGTCAGATCGTTTTTGATTTGCTTTCGGCCCCGGCGCGCCAGTCTGACCGCGTTTCGCGCCTCTGCCAGGGAAATTGGCTCATAAGCTCCGGGATAACGCGCGGCAGTGGCGTAATCAGTCAATTGTCGCTGTTCCGAAACAGTCAGGCTGATCTTGATGCGGGCGGGCAAAAGCGCGATCAGCTCGCTTAACGGGTTGTTGAAAAAGTCCTTTTAACCCTCTCCCCTTGTGGGAGAGGGTCAGGGTGAGGGGTATTTAATAAATTAACTAAAACGCTTCTCGGCCTTGTAAATCAAGGGCAAAATCACCCTCTCCTCAATCCTCTCCCCTCAAGGGAGAGGACTTAAAAGGTTTCAGCAATTCATAAATTTGATTTTTTCAACACCCTGTTAGATCGTGGGTTTTGGGGAAATCAATTTTGAAGGAAACCAGGAGCGCCTTAAGGTATTTTTCAACGCATTGCTGGGCGTGGAAGCAAACCGTGTCGGTTGGGCAATCCTGTCTGAGTTTGAGGGTATGGCTGGCGTTTTTCAGGTCGTTTTCGGCTTTGGCACGACAATATTGCATTTTTTTCTTGACAAGGATAGAAAAATGTCCTTAAATGGTGGCAAAGAAAATGGGTGCGATACACAAAAAGGTGGGAGGTGATATACATGACAGAGATTATTGCAGATATTGCAGATGTCCGCAGACTTTTGGATTCAGTTTACCATAAGACAGGGGGACTAATCTGTAAACAGCCAGATTTTAATTTAATCACACTTTTTGTCAGTGAACATGACGAGGTTAAACTTCATTCTCGCTTTATTGCAGAGCTACTCAACCCGCAGGGCAGTCACGGATTTGGAGATGCTTTCCTTGAAGCCTGGTTGAAGCGTATGGAAATCAATGATAAATTTTCTAGAGAAAATGCAATAGTTCATACAGAAATTTGGAAGATTGATATTTGGGTCCGGAACTCCCGCAATCAGCATATCATTATTGAGAACAAGATTTATGCGGATGACCAAGATATGCAATTGCCTCGCTATGCTAAAAAAATTCAAGAAATGTGTTCTGCCGCAAAAGAAGATATTTTCATCGTTTATTTGACCCTTGATGGTCGTGAACTTCCAGAGGAGCATATTACGGAGCTAAAAAAGATGGGGTTTAATGCTAAAGACTGTCGTTATTCCTCCTATAGCGTGGATGTATTGGAATGGATCAATGATTGCATCGGAATTGCTGCACAAAAACCTACTTTACGAGAAAGTTTAGTAATGTATCTTGAGATAGTAAAATACTTAACAAACCAAACGGGGGATAGGAAGATGAAAGAAACAGTTAAAAAAGAAATTCTTAAACGACCGGCCAGCTTTAGGGCAGCACTTGCGATCAATGATGCGCTTATTGATGCTAAAATTGAACTTCAACTTAAATTTTGGCGAATGTTAGAAGAAGAGATGCGAGAACAGTTGAAGCCGCTTAGGCTTGAATGGAAGGAAAAAGAAAATAGTCCCAGAAAATGGAGTAGCGAAGCAAATATTTATAAAGGTATCAACAATTATGGCCAAGAGACATTTCTTGGAAAGTGGGACGAGTCAACTGAGCTTTATTTCAGAGTTGAATTTGAATTAGGGAAAGGAATTTTTTATGGAATCTTAGCCAGAAAAGTTGGTACGGATGAATATGAAAATGAATTTGCGAACACCAACCCTCGCTTTAATGGGCTAAATGAATTGGCTAAGAACATATCGCAAGATCCCATGCCGCACCGAAACGAGTCCTGGATTGCTTGTACTTATACTCCTGATAATCAAAAACTCAATTGGCAAGATTGTAGAGATGAAGATATTTTTAGATTAACTGACGAAGAAGACGCAAAGAAGCTAATCTCAGAGATGGCAAAAAAGATGTCAGATTTTATCAAATCTTTTAAGGCACAGTTGAATTCTTTGCCAAGGAAACAAAGCTAAACTTTATTCTCGGCTCGCTTCATAGCGGGCGTTGAGGTGGTCAGGCAGCGGTGGTGCCAGCTATAATTTTAAATTCCGTCTTGGAGATTTCGGAATCTCGGCTGAAGGCGCTTGCACGAGTCATCGCAAGGCGCTGTATAGCGAATCACCAATTTTATATCCCAGAAAATTCTTTGCGTTCTCTGCGTCTTTCTGTGGAGAATATAATTTTAGAGCTTATCTTTAGTGCTGGGAATTGATTGTTCGCGCGGATTAAGCGCGACGGCTTGAGCCATTGCGCGACCAAACGCTTTGAAGACCGCTTCAAGAGAGTGATGGTAGTCAGTTCCGTATTCCAGCTTAATGTGGAGTGCGAGTCCAGCGTTATTGGTAAATGCTCGGAAGAATTCTTCAACCAGATTTATATCAAACTCCCATTGTTTATCTTTAGGAATCTGGACCTGATAAACCAGATAGGGTCTTCCGGAAAGATCAATAACCACTCTTGCCAGCGCCTCATCCATTGGAACCATCGCAGAGCCAAATCTGTTGACTCGTCTGCGAACATCCAGCGCCTTGTTAAAAGCCTGTCCAAGAACAATGCCTATGTCCTCTATTGTGTGATGCCATCCGGTCTCAATGTCCCCATCAGCACTAAGCTCCAGGTCAAATAATCCGTGCCTTGCAAAGCTTTCCAATAAATGAGAGAAAAAGCCAAGCTGAGTCCTGATAGAGTTCCTGCCTTCTCCATCCAGATTCAGCTTGACAGATATCTCGGTCTCCCTGGTCTTTCTTTTAATCTCAGCTTTTCTCGCCTTTTTCATATTATCTCACCTCATTCCCAGTCTATTTTTGCCACAGAGCGCACAGAATTTTTTTTGCCTACCTCATTTTTTATGTCCTCAGCGCCTGCTCTGTGGCGAAAAATTATTTTACCATCAACGATGCATACGCGACCACTTCCCTGTCATCTCCTGTGACATCTCCGGAGTTTCGGTAATCAACTAGTTCTGCTTTCTCAGCTCCCAATTCCTTAGCGGCAACCAGCATCACTGTTGCAGGAATAAAACCGCACATAGAGATATTATGCTTGAGCACAGTGTTATAAAGCCCCTGAGGGTCTAGGTCCAGGATTTTGTCCAGAGCGAGTTTATCCTGGCGCTGTGCAATTTTTGCCGGAATATAATGACTCATATCCGAGCTTGCCACCAAAAGCGTTAGCTTGCCCCATTTTTTCACCGCGCGAGCAATTGCGGTTCCTAGCTCCTCTGTTTGCTCATAGCTCATCCTCAAAAGACAGAGCGGAGTAAGATGAAAATCCGGTTTGAAATACTGAATAAACGGAATCTGAACCTCAAGTGAATGCTCTGATATGTGAGCGCTCTCATCCACCTCCACCAGGTCAGATTCCTCGCGGATCAGTTCCCCAAGCTCAGAATTAACCTGAATCTCTCCCAGAGGCGTTATCCATTTGCCCTCATCCCAGAGAGCCACATCCGCTCCAATGCCCCGATGATTCGGCGCGAGAACAATCACATCCTCAGGAATCTGCACCCGGGAGAAAACCATTGCCGCGCCTTTTCCAGAATAAATATATCCAGCGTGCGGAGAAATAACCCCTATAGCTCTTTCTCTCTTCAGCCCCGGGTCAACCATCTCCTCAATCATCTCCCTGAGTTCCTGCTTATCCCCAGGATAAAAACTCCCAGCAACCGCTGGCTTGCGGACCTTCATTGCTTTATCCTCCTTGACAGCGTCTAGGCAGAGCTCCCTTTTGTTTTCTCTTCTATTAGCTCATGAATAAAACGGTCTATAATCGCCCGGTCCCTGTCGCTTATGCCCAAGAATCTAATCCCCATTCCGGGGAAATAAGGAGAATTTTCATCCTTCTCTCTGCACCAGACCACCTCTCCTAAAACCTGTATTTTTTCAGAATCCCCGGGAATCTGAAAATTCAGCTTTAAGCGAGTATTTTCCGGCAAAGGGTCTGATGTAATCAGGAACATTCCGCTTACACTGATATTATGAGTGACATAAAAAGGAGGCCGTCTAAGAGATGGACTGCCCGGCTGAACCTCCAGCCGAACCACAGCCCTTATCTCCTTTCGCCTGTCAGCCATTTAACCGCTTCTTTTTAACTTATTTGGGCTTATGCCTGTCCGCTTTACGGCGCTTGCGGTATTTGTGCTTGTTCATCTTCTTTTTCCGCCACTTAATCACGCTTCCCATTTCATCACTCTCCTTTTAAAGGATTTACGCTAAAATTCTTTTAATAAATTATAAAATTTCCATTTAAAAAATCAATCCCATCAGGAACTGATTTTGCCATTAACATTATTCATAATCAAGGTCTCTTTAAGTCAGTAGAATTTATTTCCTTGAATTGAGTTTCTGCATCATCCCGAGAGCCTTTTCCACAAGCTGTTTATCCTTCTTGCTCAACGCAGGAAGAGGGGCGCGCACCGTTGCTGTAATAGGAAGACCAAGCTGGCGGAGCGCTTCTTTGAGCAGAGCCAGATTAGGGCTTGCCTTGTAATACCAGTTGAAAGAAGGTCTGGAAACCAGCTTAAACAGGATTTGCGCCATTCCCGGGGATAGCGCTGGTCCTGCCATAATAGGCATCAAGCAGAACAAATCACGCTGAGCTTTCTCTGCTTCGGAATTTTTTCCCTCTCTCGTTAGTCTGAAAATCTCAAGAACCTTTTCAGCCCAGACATTGGCTAAAGGTCCCATTGAGCCAAAAGCTCCAAGCTCCAGCGACCTTTTCAGATTGAATTCCGCGCCTGTGAAAATCGCCTTGTTCAAACCACGCGAGAGCCTCATCAGCTTCTTGATGAATTTAATGTTTATGTAAGAGTTCTTGGCGCCTACCACGCCTGGCAGTTTCAAAATCTCCACAAACTCCTCTGGCTTAATGTAAGTTCCGCTCGCTTCTGGAAAATGGTAATAAAAAACCGGTATATTAACGCTCTCACTAATGGCTTTGTAATGAGCAAGGATGTCCGGGAAATTAAGCGGATAATAGGATGGAAGAACACTCAGGATGGCATCTGCCTGATTCTCAAGCGCAAGTCTTGCAAGCTCTATGACTTCCCGCGTGAACATCCCGCTTGCGCCTATGATGAGAGGAACACGCCTGGCGCAGACCTTTGACGCAACCTGCATCACCTGTTTCTTTTCCTCAAAAGAGAGATACGGAAACTCGCCATTAGAGCCTAAGACCACAATGCCATTCACACCGTGTTTTATATTATGCTCAATAACCGCTTCCATTCCGCTCAAATCCAGAGACCCGTCTTCCTTCATCGGCGTGGGCAGAATGGAATAAACACCTTCAAACTTTTTATTCATACTATAATCATAGCACAATTTAGTTAATTTTCATTTGCTAAGGCTATCAATCTATTATATAATTACGAAATTAAATTAGGAGGTTGTGGATGGAGAGAAGGGAATTCCTTTACTGGCTAGGATTAGCAGGTGTGAGTGCGACCCTAAAGCCATTATGGTCTCAGGACTTAAAAACCAGCGGCCAGTCTCAGAATTTTAAGCGCGGGATAGATTTTGACCGGCGGAGCATTCTGCTCAATGGCGAGAGAAAATTTATTTTCTCTGGCTCGGTTCATTATTTCCGTCTGCCCTCGCCAAGGCAATGGGAGCGCCGGATCAAGAAGCTAAAGGAGCTGGGATTTAATGCAGTGGATGTTTATTATTACTGGGCATACCATAGCCCAAGAGAAGGGGTTTATGATTTCAAGGGCACAAGGGACATTGAGCTTTTTATGCAGATGATAGAGGACAATGGAATGTATTTGATTGCCAGACCAGGTCCTTATATCTGCGCAGAGATTGATGGAGGAGGATTTCCTGGATGGCTGATTGCGAAAAAGCATCTTAGATTACGCTGTCGTCAGGATGGAAAGTTTGTCTATGACGAAGAATATATGAGGTATGTGAAAGAGTGGTATGAACAGGTTTTACCAAAGATAGTGAAGTGCAAAAATTTATTATTGCTCCAGATAGAAAATGAGTATGGTCTTCATTTTACCCCGCGCGGGGCAGTTGCTAAATTACAGGGCGCGATTCAGGACGCTTTTGGTCAGGATGTTTTTATGCGGATTTCAAGCAATCCTGTTGCAAAAATGGTTTATGGTGGCTCTCTGGTCAAGCCGAGTAAGCGTCCTGACTATGCACAGCATAATCAATATATGAAGGAGCTTTATGACCTTGCCAGGTCTTTAGGATGCGCAGTGCCAATTTTTCATAATGATGTAGGCGAGGCGAGCAAGCGATATGTTGATGTTGACATCCCTGCAATAGATAACTATCCGATCACGAATATGGTATCAGACTGGAAAAAAGGGAATCCCTTTGCAGGAATTGATAATTTTGAAACTGACCTTGATGCGCTCAATATGAACAGTCCATTATTCGGTGCAGAGATTCAAGGCGGATGGTATGACCTCTGGGGAGGATATGGCTTTGAGCATATTCGCAGGCATCTTGGTCCTTTAGCAATGGATTTAACTCTCAAGAGCTGTCTGGCGCAGGGAATATCTATACTGAATATCTATATGGCATCAGGGGGAACAAACTGGGGATATACCCCATCTCCGGATAATTACTCTTCCTATGATTATGGCGCGCCACTGACAGAGGCAGGACGAATTTCAGAGAGAGGTTATCCCTGCCAGCGCTTCAGAGAGTTTGTGAAAAATCACGAACGGGATTTACTGGAGTCTGTGAGCCTTGCGGAATTGTCTGAAAAATCCAGCGAGAGTTTTTGTAAAGCGCGCAGGTCTGCCTCTGGAAATGTATTTCTCTTTGCCAGAAATTTATCAGGAAGGGATAAAACCTTCAAGACTGATTTTGGAGAATTTTTGGTCCGTTATCCTGGAATGGACATCTTTGTTCTTGATAAAAATGGCAGGCAGATTGACCATTATGAGACTTATCAGGGAGATAAGTCTGAACCAATTATCTCCCTGCCCGGAGAATTAAAAATTAAAACCTGCAAATTCCAGATTTACGATGCGCCTCTTCGCATTGATGATAAGGACTGGGTAAAAATTGATGGCAGTGCAACTGATATTGACTCGCTTGGGTTTTATTATGGATATGCATGGTATCGGACAAGATTCAAAGGAGCTATGAAATGGCTCAAGCTGGATGCGCGTCATTGCTGGGCAGTCTATTTGAATGGAACTTTAATTAAAGCCTATGACAATTTCCATAACCGGGTCGGCTCCGGAGAAGATTTGGCGAGAACTATCAGGGTAGATATTCCCGCTCAATTGCTCAAGGATGAAAATCTACTCGTGATTTTGACCGAGAGCCTTGGGCACAACAAGGGTTTTATGGAAGACAGCCATAATCCGCGTGGCTTGGTGAGGTTTGAATCAGACCAGAAGGATTTACGCTTTGAGGCAAAACAGGGCTTGGTTCCAGGAGAAACTGGCATAACGCCAAAAGTAGATTTTTCAAAAATTTGTGCCGATGGCTCCTCTTCCTGCCAGTCTGTGAGTTTGCCTCATCGCTTGCCAGACTCCTCTGCTCTGGGAATTTATCTTGCCGAATTTGAACTGGATATAAAAGAGCCAGAACAGCCAGGCGTGGGCGTGAAGCTGAGCAAATGTTCAGGCAAGGCTAATATCTATATTAACGGCTGGCTGGCTGGAAGATACTGGGAAGGAGTGGGTCCTCAAAAGGTGTTTTATCTGCCGCCGGATTTACTTAATCTCCGGGGTAAAAATGAGCTGGCAATCGTGGTCTGGACCTGGGAAAAAGACATTGCGCTTGGAGAGATTGAACTGGTTGAATATCCGTAAAAGATTATTCCGACACAATTTGATACAGGTAGACCTGTTTGAAGTTCAAGCCAACTGGCTTGAGGCATTTGCTCTGGAAAAATTCGCTCATACGCTTTTTGCCAGCAGGGGTCAGCCTGTTAACAGGATACTGCCGTGAAATCCGTTCAAACTCAGCAGGCTGAAAAACCAGATATTTTATGGGCTCCTGATTTAAGGTCTTGCAGACCTCTTCCGGAGATTTATTCAAATTGAATAAAACAACAACAGGATTCCAGTCTATGAAAGAAGGCGCATAGGCTTTTCTCTCCAGATAAAAAAAGCTAGTGGGACCAAGAAGAAGAATCTGCGCGTCAGGCGAAGAATTATGATTGAGCCAGTCAAAAGCTGGATAAGCTCCTAGTTGAATCGGATATGACACACTTTGTCTGTAAAGATAATTTGAAACCGATTCCTTCTCCGAGAGCATCTTCCATCCACTTTCCCGCGCACCATTGAGCAGATCCAGAATTAAACTGACGACCAGAGAAATTGTCAGAACGATTGCAAGAGCTCTCTGATACCATTTGCTACTCTCCAGAATTATGCTAAACCCTCCTGCGGATAAAATTGCCAGAATTACCCATAAGCCCAGTGCAAATCTGCTCAGCCGGAAGCTAAATACCCAGGCGATATAAAAAACCGAACAATAAATAAAAACCTGCGCCAGTTTCCAGCCTGGCTTTTTCAGCAAAAGCAGGATCAACCCTGCGGAAAAAGCAGTTCCAAAAAAAGGAATCTTCTGGAAACATCCTTTCCGAAAAATCGGGGCATAATAAAATTCGTGCGGAATATGATAAAACTCTTTAAGCAAAGCCCGAGAATAGTGAACCCCGAATGCGTCATCCCATATCGCCTGGCTTTGCTCCCGACTCAAAGGTCCTCCTAACAAATCAGTAAGCGCAGGATAAAACGGATTGCCAGCAGAAATAATGTTTCTGACCCAGAACGGAGCGCAAATAATAACGAATCCTGAAAACGCAATCATTGCATTTCTGAAAAATTTTCCCCGCTCAGCTTTAAACAAAATATAAGCCAGCCAGATGGACTGCGGAATAAGAAGATACAGATATAAAGTCAATTTAACCGAACAGCCCAAGCCCGCGTTCAAGCCGAACAGGAGACAGCGCCAGCGCAATGGAATTTCTTCCTTCACCAGAACATAAACTCCGGCAAGCACAAAAAACGCCGCAGGGATGTCGTTGCTGATAAGATGAGTGAGATACGAGAATATAAAAAGCGAGAGTAAGAGGATGGTGCTGAGGATTTTTTGTGTTGAGCCGAACAGGATGGAGAACAATTCCCGCGCGAGTAAAATAATCGCAAGCCAGTAAATTAGATTGATCATCTGCGCTGAAATCTGTCCAGAAACAGCTAGCCCCAGAAGATAAATCATCTCCGCAATCTGCGGAAAATGCGAGTAAGCTACCCAGGGGAAAGGCACTATAGAGTTTCTTAACAAATACTGGCGGGGAAGAGAGAAATGATATGCAAGCGTGTCATAAAAAGTAGTGGGATGAACCAAAATCATCACCAGCGAAATGCAAAAAATACCAATTATGATAGCTTCTATCATATTTTGTGCGTTGAATTTCACTCCCCCTCTTGCCCTGACCACAAAAAAATACAGCCCGGCTAATCCCAAAAGCAAAATCACTAAGCGGAGCAAATTAGGATAAAGCAGATGAAGCGCTCCCACAAAAAAAATCAAAAGACCGAGGACACCCAAGCCTGCTCCAAGCATAAATCCCAGAGGCAATCGGAGCTTAAGCCATTTTTCAAAAATTAAAAATGAAAGCCCCAGCCCGGAAAAAGCAATCAGGCTTGTCCAGAAAAAATCCTGAAAATGATTTGCGAAAAAAAATCCCAAGCCAAGAAGCGCTGATGGCAGATGAATAAAATACCTGAATTCTCCATCCCGAACAGGCTGTGAAAGATACCAGACCCCGGCAAAAACCCATCCTAAAGCCAGCGCAATTAAAACCGGCTCAACAACTTTTTTTATTTTGCCCGTCATCATCTCTTCCTCAATCGGAACGCGCTAAAACCGTCAATCAAATGCCTGTTCGGCAGGGTTCTAAAAACTCTATCCTTGACCAAACATTTCGCTGAATCCGGCAGAAACTCGCTCGGGTCCTCAAGCTCAAATCCCCCTCTCTCCAGCAGGCTCCTTACAACATCCTCATTTTCCTCTTTAGTCCAGGTGCAGGTGGAATAAACCATAACCCCGCCAGGCTTAAGATAGCCAGCAAGGCTCTGTAAAAGCTGAATCTGCATACACGCAAGCTGGCTTATGTCTTCAGGTTTTCTATGCCATTTGATCTCAGGATGCTTGCGGATAGTTCCCAATCCCGAACAAGGTGCATCCAGCAAAATTTTATCAAAGAGCCGTGCCTCTTTTTTTCCAGAATCAATCGGCTTGGTCAAATCATGGCATAGAATTTCAACCCCATCCAGACCCAAACGCCTGGCTTCTTTGTTTATAAGATTCAGCCTGCTGTCATTGATGTCCGCAGAGACCAGCCTTCCTGTTGTTTTCATCAATTGAAAAATAAAAAGGGATTTGGTACCAGGAGCAGAGCAGGCATCAAGAATTTCCTCTCCAGGCTTCGGGTCAAGCATCAAAACAACCAGCTGGCTCGCCTCATCCTGCACCGCAAACCATCCCTCATTATATCCAGGCAACTCCCACACAGGCTTATGTTCCTTGAGAGAAACAGCCACAGGACAAAATCTCCCAGCCTCTGCAGAGATTCCCTCTTTTGCAAATCTTGCAAGTAATTCCTCACTGCTTATCCTGCTCGTATTCACCCGGAGCGCAACTAAAGGTCTTTGATTATTCGCGGATAAAAGCTCCTCCGCTTCCTTCTCGCCCAGCAATTTTATCGCACTCTCAACCATCCAGTCCGGATGTGAGTATTTTATTCCAAGTCGTTTGATAAAATCCGGGATTCGCTCTGGAGAATTCAGTGCATTTTTATTCGCGCTCAATCTCCTGAGCACAGCATTGACCAGTGGCTTTGCATAATGAGCACTCAGCTTAACCGACTCATTTACCGCCGCAGGAGAAGGAATCCTATCCAGCATAAGAATCTGATATGCCCCAAGCCTGAGAATGTTGCGCGTCCTCAAATCTGTCTGTTGAATTTTCCTGTCCAGAAATTGCTCCAGATAAAAATCCAGCATACGCCGATGACGGATAACACCATAACTCAACTCCATAAACAGATTGCGCTCTTTTTGGCTTAGCCCGGAACTAGCGAGCAAATGGTCCTTGAGTTTGTCCAGATATGCCTGGTCCTTCTCCACCCGCTCTAGCGCAAGCAAAGCAAGCGCACGAGCGGACTCTTTCCCGGATGGCATTCTCAGTCAACCTCCAGGACCACGCCCTTCAAATACCAGCTCTCCGGAACATTCATCAAAATCGGATGGTCCTTAGCCTGTGTATGAATCTCTAACAACCTCCCCCGCCTACCTGTATCGCCCATAGCGCTTCGCAAAGTGTCAATCAGGTCTGAAAGCGAGAAATGAAACGAGCAGGAATAGCTGAGTAAAATCCCGCCCGGATTGAGCAATGTCAATGCCCGACGATTAACCTCATAATAACCCCTTCGTGCATTCTTAAAGTCCTTTTTGCTCCGCGCAAACGGAGGCGGGTCCATAACTATCAGGTCAAAGCCCAGTTTCTCTCGCTCCATCTCCGGCAAAAGGTCAAAGATATTCTCCCGAACAACCTTTACATTCCGGATGTCGTTAAGCTCCAGATTCTTCTCCAGAACCGCAAGAGCTGGAACAGAGCTGTCAACCGCAATCACCTCTTGAGCTTTTTTAGATAGATGTAAGGCAAACCCTCCCTGATAACTGAACGCATCTAAACATCTTCCCCTAGCAAACTCAGATGCCCGAACCCGATTCTCTGCCTGGTCCAGATACAAGCCGGTCTTGTGACCTTCCATCAAATTCACTGCAAACTTTAATCCTTGTTCCTCTATCACCACTCGCGGGTCGTCAACGCCCTTCCAGAAATACTTGTCCTCTGGCAGACCCTCCATCTCCCTTCCTCCACCATCGTTCCTGAACCAGATTGAGTCCGGCTTCAACTCCTCCCAGAAAATATCCGCAATCATCTCAAACAGACGCTCCGTGCCAGGAATCAGGCACTGAATTACCAGATGTCCAGCATACCAGTCCGCGATTAACCCCGGGAATAAATCGCCCTCCGCATTAACCAGACGCAATGCGGATTGCCGGGAGATTTTCCCTGCCCGTCTCTTAATAGCGCTCCGAATCAAGTTCACAAAAAAGTCTCTGCCAATTGCCTCTGGAGAACGGCTGAGAACACGGAAGGCTATCTTGGAGTGATGATTGTAAAATCCCTGACCAACAAATTCCTTATCTGGATTTTCAATCCCCACAATAGTCCCGCTCAACTCAGGCTTCGGGTTCTCTATCTCATTCTGATAAACCCAGAGATGACCAAAAGCGAGTCGCTTAAACCCTTTCCGATTAACTCTTAACCTCGTCACCATTTTACTCCATCCTGAATTTTTTTATTGTAATCAGGCTCATAAAAGAGCGTATTAAATTCGCGCTTGTGCCCCAGAGAAACGCAAAAGCCACGAGTGCTGATTCTTTTGTCCATAGCTTGAAAAGCAAAAGGAACGAGCCCTCGTTAATACCATATCTTCCCGGAGTGGGAATAGCAAACGCAACATTCTGGATCGGAAGAAGGCTGAAAACCGCGCTGAATGGAACACTGATCTGAAAAGCTGGGAATGCCAACCACACAAAAAAGGAGATGATACAAAGCATCAAGATACGGAGCCCGATCATTTGGAGATATAAAAAAGGCTTTGCCTGAGCAAATCCTCTGAGGATTCCGTCTCGCAGGACTTTAGGGATGAAATTTTTTAACCTGCTCTGCCAGAAAAATAGCCAGAGGAAGAAAAATATCCAGTCAGGGATAATCCAGAACCAGAGCCATTTAAATTCCAGAGCCTTGCCCAGCCTTGGAAGAAAAATAGCCTCGCCCAGCGTGATGAGAAAAACCGTTGCGTGAAAGGTGTTAAAGAAGAGAAACGCCAGAATTCCCACAACCTCGCTCACAGGCTTTTTTGCATGCTTGCTGATGATATAAGCAATTCCTCCCTGCCCATAAAAATATCCGAGACTCACGAATAGCATTGTTGCAAGCCGAAGCTCAAAAACCTGTCTCAGATTTAACCCGTAATTGAAATTTTTAAGTAAAACATAATGGGTATATGCGTCCACCAGAAAACAAAGCAGAACAAAGCTAAATGAGCATATAAAAAATCTCACTGGCTCAACCCTCTTCAGAGATTCAAAAAACTGGTCAAACGGAACCCTTCTAAAAATGAGCCAGAAAATGAACACAACTAGAAGCGAAAAAAATATCCGCTCCAGAATTCTCTGGGTCCTTGATTTCTCTTTCTCCAGCATTATTTCCTTAATCTATTCTTGAAGCGGAGATTGTCAACAAAGGAGCGCAGAATGCTTTCCTATTTTTCTTTCCCAAATCTCGCAAGCACTCCGGACCCAAACAGGATCAGCACAAAGGCAATAATCCGCATCACTGCCAGAGTCCGGTTCTGGGGAAGAGATTCATTTAACGCAAAAATGCCTGCAAGGATCGCAACCAGCTTACTTATCACTGACTCCATCACCACCACGATCAGAGCTTTGCCGTGCTGGAACCCGCTCTGGATAATGACAATTCCGAGCAGATAAGAAATGACCATCGCTGGTAGAAAAATGCCCAGCGCGTTAAAATCCTTTTGATGCCCTGAAAATAAAAACATAGACCTGGCAAAAACCGCTCCGAGTCCGAGGAACAGCCCAGCAACAATGCCCAGAAGCGTGTCTGCGCGAATTGCGTTGAGTTTTCCCTTCTTGCCCAGAAAATAAGCAAATAATGCGAGCGCTAAAATAAAGGCAGTTGCTATCAAGAGCCTGATTATGCTCGGCAATTCCTTGGGCATCTCTTCTCGCGCGCTTAAGCCAAGAAGAATGAAGCCAATGAACATCCCGGCAATGATAACCCATTCCCCGGGTTTGATCTTTTCCTTTAAATAGAAAACGCTGAACAGCGCCATTGCCATTAAGCCCATTCCAAGCGTGGGCTGAACCAGTGAGATCGGCGCAATCTGCATACTCCATAGATACAAGCCCCAGCCCAGGAGCAAAACAATGGTTCCGGACCACCAATCCCGGTTGCTGAAAAAGGCTCTGGCAACTAATGCTCCGCGTTCTTTGCCGATTTTAGGAAGCTCTGATGCGCGTCGCTTCTGAAGCGTAAGCCCGAAGTTCATTGTAAGACTTGAAATAAACGCAATCAATAATCCAAACCAGACAGGCATTATTCCTCCCTGCAAAATAAGTCCTGCATTTGGCTTTCATTCTGCAATCTGATAAATTTATATAAATTGTGGTGCAGGTTTTTTGCGATTTTTTAGCCAGAGCAAGTATAACAATCATTCTTGCGCTCCGCAAACAGGTTGATATGATTGTGAAAGGAGGAATAGTAAAATGAAAAGGGCATTTCTGGTCTGGGCACTTATAGTTGGAGCGATTATCCCAGCAGTTCTTCAAGCTGGTCTTCCTGCTGGGAATTTGCTTGAAGGAGTGAACCCGGGAGCGGATGGAAAGATAGACATAGTAGTAATGTTCCCGCATCAGGACGATGAATTGAATGCGGCTGGGACTTTGATGAGATTGAAGAAGGAAGACCCTAGGGTTAGGACTCATATTGTCTGCTTCACTCTTGGTGAGGTTTCTTCTGCAAAGAAAACTTTGAGCATTACTCCAGAGTTCCAGGGCAGGATACGGACTAAGGAGTTAGAATCCGCGGCAACTGTAATTGGAGTGGATTCACTTAATCAGCTTCAATATCACGACCAGGGCTTGGCAAAGGTTGAACCGCAGGAGTTGCGGAATAAAGTCCTGGAGATGATTGAAAAAACAGGCGCGGAGATAGTGATTACTTATGGTCCGGACGGATTAACAGGACATACTGATCATATCACGCTCTCAAAAGCCATCACAGATGCTTTCCCTCAAAGCCATGCGCAGAAACTATATTACTCAGCAGTGCCCAAATCTCTATGTCCTCTGGTCAAGGCAATGAATAAAACAGGATGCACTATTGCCACGATGAAGATTGATATCCGGGATTATAAGAAACTAAAAAAACTCGCCTGGTATGAGCATGCTACCCAGAAATTCTTCTCCGGTCCTCTTCCCACTCCGGATTTGACCTTTCTCAGAAATGACGAATACTTCACCCTGGCAAAGCAGAATTGATTGCTTGAGGCAGTGATATTATCAGAATGAAAAAAATAAAAATTTTGAACCTGGCTTTGGCATTGACGCTTCTTGCCGCGGATGCGAGCGAGGTAATCTTTTTCCAGGGACATCGGAGCGGCAAGGTTGAGGGGTTTGATAAAATAGACCCAGGGAGGCGACTGTGTCCATTGTGCGAGCGTCATCCCAGGAGCTCAGGGGCAAATGGTCGCAAAGGCTGATGGTCGCTGAGCGAGGAAAGCTTTTGTTCTCGTCCCACGATTACATCTTCCAGGATTTGGACCCAAAACCTGTTGCGGGTTCAAGAGTTCCCTGCCCGATGAGATACCGGGTGGAGGCAGTGCACGGAGAAGACTGGCTCAAAGGAGAGATCAAGGTCATCCGCATCCAGGAGAAGTTAAATATCCTCACACAATTTCCAGCTATGGTCCGGAAACTAGCGGAGCTGATTATTTCAGAGAACTGGTCTTACCGGTTCTGGTGTGAATTCCAGTTTGAACTCAAACTGGATGGCAAGACGCGCACCATTTCCGGAACCGGCACCGGCAACTATGTGAGTTCTGTGAAGAAAGACTGAACGCGCCTGCAATAAAAAAACCGCGCTGAAAAATTAGCTGGAATGTCTTTAATTTTTTTCACGGAGTGAATTCCAGCTTCAAGTGCGGCCCAGATGCGCTATTTTCCTTAAAATTTTCCAACAGCTTCTCTGCCAGTTTATGATGCTCCGGGTTTTGCTGGTCAAACAGATTATGCTCTTCCTTTGGGTCCCTTGCCAGGTCATAAATCTCCCAGTTTTTTTTCTTCAGGTCGTAGATTATCTTGAGATTGCCATTGCGTAAAGCGATTGCGCTTGGTGGTGTTGCCCTTCCAATTTTCTTCAAGCCCGGAAGGTCAAGCACCGCAATGGAATTGGTCTCATAATACATTGGCATCTCCGGGAGTGGCTCATTCTGGTTGATGTGCGGAAGCAAATCTCTGCCTGCAAGTTTGGTTTTGGATTCCAAGCCTAAATACGAGAGGATTGTGGGCATAATGTCCAGGATATAAACCGGGCGTTGAATTTTTTTAGCCTCTGGAATTCTGGGTCCTGAGAAAATCAAGCTGATATGAAGAATATGCTCATACAGCTTCCTGCCGTGTCCCACATAATTCTTCTCGCCAAGGCTCTCGCCGTGGTCCGACATAATGATCAAAAAGGAATTCTTCAGCCAGCCATGCGAGTCAAGTTTTTTAAGAAGCTGACCCATCCAGTAATCCACATACGAAACCTCGCTATCATAATTTTTCTCCACATCGGTTCTGTTATCCGGGGCGCAGGTTTTTTCGGAGCCGGATAAATCCGGATACAACTGATGAGGTTGATGTGGCTCAGAGTAGCCAACAAATAGAAAAAACGGCTCATTCATCTGCGAATCCACAAGACCAATCGCCCTAGCCGTGACCTGTTTAGCATCCAGCTCCAGCGATAAGCTGGTGCCAGAATCAATATAATGGTCAAAGCCTTTATGGAGACCGGAGCGATTATGATACAATGCCCAACAACTCACAACCGCATAAGTCTGATAACCATTAGCCTTGAGAATCTCAGCAAGGGTCGGATTATCCGGCAATAGACTAATGCCATTCCGATTGACCCCGGTCCTGGAAATGGGCTGGGAGGTGAGGAGTGTTGCCAGCGCAGGATTGGTCAACGGAATAGAGGTGGTAGCGTCCATAAAAACCACTCCGCTTTCAGCTATCCGGTCAATGTTTGGGGTCATTGCGCAGGGATAACCGAAATAGGATATATGGTCTGGTCTCAGCGCATCCACCAAAATAATGATGATATTTTGCCTAGTCTTGTCCGCTACTGCGCTTCCAGCCAACAGCATCAAACATATTCCAATCCATAAATTGTAAGCTTGCTTCATATCTTTTCTCCCTTGTGTTTCTCGCCGATTTGTATAATAACCCGGTTTTAACCATTTTTTCAATTCTATGCTGACAAACCTGTGAACGCGTGATAAAAATTCTTGATTGACTTTTATTTCCAATGTTTTAAACCTGAATCCTGCGTGAAAATGTAGCATTAAAGGGTCAATTAGCAAATTTTTCGCAAGGCGAATTCAAAAGCCTTCTTCTACAAAAGTGTCATTAAGCTGTCCCATGCTGAATTCATTGAGGAATCTTAAAATTTTCCGGGTGTTGAAATACACACAGAGGAAAAATATGGAAAGGAGTATCACTAGCACTGGTCCTGGAATAGTCAACATAGAGACCAGGTCTTTAAAAGTGGGATGAATCACCTGAAAGACAAATAGCTCGCAGGGGAATTTTGCGGAGGAGCAGGCGGATTTGAGCTTTAGCGCGGATGAGATTATTTATCTTGCTAAAGGCGCCACTGTTGAGCCAGGCGCTCAGCCAGCGGAAAAAGCAAAAAAGGCTAAATCAAAGGACTGGGGCGGATTCGGAGGTCCATTTGGGTCGTATCTGATGATGGATTTTGATGCGCTTAAGCCTTTGCTGGCAGATTAATCTCAATCTGATGTTCGGATATAATCCCAATAAATAAGGTTTGGTAATTCTTTTTTAATTCCTGGCGCGGTAGCTCTGCGCCTTTTTTATCTTTGACAAAACCCCTGGGGCAAAATATCTTTATTGATAGTGGAGATTAAGAGCGGAAAAATCAGGAAGGTGCTTTTGCTGTTCCCGCCTGTGGTTAATGCCCGGTTCACTAATAATATCTGCGAGCTACCGCTTGGGATTGCGAGCTTAGCCGCCTGGGTCAAGGACCAGGTTGATGTGCAATGCCTGGACGCCTCGGAGCAGGGCTATCATCATCAGGAGCCATTTGGCAAGGGCTTAATCCGGTTCGGGCTATCAGATGAAGAGATTATTAAAAGGATTGAGCAGATTAAGCCAGACCTGGTCGGGTTCTCCTGCCTCTTCTCCAGCCAGTTCCCAATTATCCGCAGGCTGGCAGAGCAAGTCAAGAAACTTTACCCGTCAATAATTCTGGTTGCGGGCGGAACTCATCCGTCTTTTCTCCCAGAAGCCTGTCTTGGAACAAGTAAGCTGGATTACATTGTTCTCGGAGAGGGAGAGACATCTTTTTCCAGATTGATTGAGGCGCTGAATAAAGATGGTCAGGCTATGGGCTTGCCCGGAATTGCCTGGCGACAGGATGACGCAATTCGCATCAACTCAAATGTCTCGTATCTGAATGACCTTTCTCAACTTCCTTTTCCTAGCCGCGAGCTTTTTCCAGTTGAAAATTATTTCAGGATCAATGTCCCAATGCAGAGCCTTTCACGCTCTCGGAGGAATCTCGCAATCGCCACGAGTCGCGGATGCCCCTACAGATGCGGATTCTGCTCATCAACAATTCACTGGGGGCTTTGCTATAGAACCCGTCCTGTTGAAAAGGTTATTGAGGAATTGAAGCATCTCAAGGACCGATACCGGATTGAGGAGGTCAAGTTTGAGGATGACAATTTGACAGCTGACAGGACTCGTGCGCAAGAGCTTTTCAAACGAATGATTGACGAGAGGCTGAACCTTAAATGGAATACGCCAAACGGGATTGCGGTCTGGAGCCTGGATGAGGAGATGCTGGAGATGATGAAGCAAAGCGGATGTTATGAGATTACAGTTGCGGTTGAGAGCGGAGACCCCTGGGTGTTAAAAAACCTGATTAAAAAACCGGTTAATCTACAAAAGACCAGAGAGATGGTTAAGGTAATCAAAAAGCTTGGAATAGAGACTTCTGGTTATTTCATCATAGGCTTTCCTGGGGAGACAAGAGAGCAGATTATGAACACGATTAACTACGCGCGCTCTCTGGAGCTGGACAGATGCTATATTTTTATTTTCACGCCTCTTCCTGGAACACCGCTCGCAAAAATGGCAATGGAATCAGGAAGGTTATCCCGAGACCATAACTTTGAAGACGCTAATAATTATTTTTTGCCCAGACTTCCTCTTTCAGAAGTCCCTCCGGAGGAGCTTTTGAAGATTCATCGCAGAGCCTTCTGGAGCATCAATCTTGCGCTTCTGTATAAACATCCCATCCGGTTTTTCAAAAAATACTGGAATTCTCTTAAAACCCATCCTGAATATGTAATAAAATTCTTCAGAGCAATCTTTCAATAAATTAGAATAATGCTAAACTCACTGAGAGTATATGAGCATTTTACCGGCTGTTTGCTTTTTGCTCCCTGCGCGTTTTGATCACCGAGGCGATTATAGCGATTGTCAGGATTGTAATAATTACCATTAGAGAAATCCAGGAGGGAATCTCAAAACGCTCTGAGATGAGCATCTTAACTCCAACAAAGACCAGTATAAAGGACACGCCGTGGGAGAGGTAATGGAACATACGCATCAAGCCAGAAAGCGCAAAAAACAGACTGCGCAGTCCAAGAATAGCAAAGACATTGGAGGTATAGGCAATAAACGGGTCGCGCGTAATAGCGAGCACAGCAGGGACTGAATCAGTGGCAAAAACAACATCCGTGCTCTCAAGCACTAAAACCACTACAAATAACGGCGTAGCAAACAGCCTGCCAGCCTCTTTTATAAAAAACTTCCCCTCAACATAATCCTTGCTCACAGGCATCAATTTCCGAAAAATTTTCAAAACAGGATTCTTCTCCGGATGAACCTCCTCGTCTTTGCTGACCAGAATCTTGATCCCTGTGTAAATCAAAAACGCGCCAAAGATATAGATTATCCAGTGGATTTTCTGGATCAGGGTTATGCCAGCCAGAATAAAAGTTATGCGCATAATAAGTGCGCCAAGAATTCCCCAGAATAGAACCTTATGCTCGTATTTAACCGGAACCTTGAAATAGGAAAAGATAATCAGGAACACGAATAGGTTGTCAACGCTTAATGAGTATTCCACGATATAAGCTGTAAAAAACTCCAGCGCAGTTTTTGAGTTCCGGACAAAATAAACCCCGATGCCGAAAATGACCGCAAGCGAGACCCACATTCCGGTCTGGAGCAAAGCCTCTCTTGTCTTGACAATATGCGCCTTGCGGTTTAGCACAAACAAATCCAGCGCCAGCATCGCCAGCATAAACGCAAAAAAACCGACCCAGAACCATACCTGCACAGACATCAGGTTTCACCTATTATATTCATCCATTGCTCAAATAGAGTTTAATCAAACTAAACTTGTTTTCACCCTTTTGACCGCTTCTGTCCATCCACGATAAAGTTTTTCTCGTTGAGAGGCTTTCATTTTCGGCTTAAAAACTCTGTCAGTCTTGCGGAGCTTGCTAATCACCCCCGCGTCCTTCCAGAGACCAACAGCAAGACCTGCAAGGTATCCTGCGCCCAGACCAGTGGTCTCAAATTTAACCGGACGGTTCACCGGAATTCCTAGAATGTCTGATTGAAATTGCATCAAAAAATTATTCTGACACGCTCCTCCATCAACGCGAAGCTCCTTGAGCCTTGTTCCCAGGTCCTTTTCCATTGCAAGAGCCAGGTCCCGCGTCTGATATGCTATGCTCTCAAGAGCAGACCTTATAATATGCGCCCTGCTCGCGCCTCTTGTAAGGCCAATAATAGCCCCTCTTGCAGACATATCCCAGTATGGCGCTCCCAAGCCAACAAAAGCTGGAACAAAATAAACCCCAGCAGTGTCTTTCACGCTTCTGGCAATATCCTCGGTCTCGCTCGCTTTGTTAATCACCTTGAGCTGGTCCCTTAGCCACTGAACCACAGCGCCAGCAATAAACACAGAGCCTTCCAGAGCATAAGCTGGCTTGCCTTCCTCATCGCACGCAAGCGTGGTCACAAGACCGGATTTGCTCTCTACAAATTTTTCTCCAAGATAAGAAAGCATAAAACAGCCAGTGCCATAAGTGTTTTTTGCCAAGCCCTTTTCAAAACATCCCTGACCAAAAAGCGCGGATTGCTGGTCCCCAGCATCTCCAGCAATAGGTATTCCAGAACCAAGCTCCGCGCAAGCAGTTTTTCCAAATAAACCAGAGCTGGGCTTGACCTCTGGAACAAGCGACTCAGGTATCCCAAGAATATCCAGCAACTCCTCATCCCATTTCTTCTCAACTATATTAAACACCAATGTCCTGCTCGCGTTTGTAAAATCAGTTGCGTGAACCATCCCTCCAGAGAGCTTCCATATAAGCCAGCTATCAATCGTGCCAAAAGCCAGCTCCCCACGCCTCGCCTTCTCCCTCGCACCCTTAACATTGTCCAGAAGCCATTTGATCTTTGTCCCGGAAAAATACGCATCAATCACTAAACCGGTCTTTTTCCTGAAAGTCTCGCCAAGTCCCTTTCTTTTCAACTCCTCGCACAAGTCCGCAGTTCTCCTGCACTGCCATACTATCGCATTATAAATCGGCTTGCTGGTCTTTCTATCCCAGATAACCGTGGTCTCTCTTTGATTGGTTATGCCAATACCGCAAATGCTTTTCAAACCTATGCCAGCTCTATTGATCGCCTGCCTGATCACCCTTACAGTGACCTTCCATATCTCCTCAGCATCGTGCTCCACCCAGCCGGGTTTTGGAAAAATCTGCCTAAACTCTGAATAAGCGCTTCCCTTAATATCCCCTGCCTCATCAAGCAAAAAAGCGCGACTACCAGTGGTCCCCTGGTCAATACAAAGAATATAATTTTTACCCATCTCTACCTCCTCCTAAGGGGCGCAGACACTCTTGTCTGCGCACTTTAAAAATCATTTTGCACAATCTTCAATTTTCTGCCACGCTCTTAAAAAATTTTCTCCAAGAATTTTTCTTATCTCTTCATCTGAGTATCCCCTTCGCTTAAGCTCCGCGGTGAGATTAGGAATTCTGCTCGCGTCTGCGAGCTCTTGAGGAACAATCACTCCACCATCCCAGTCAGAGCCAAGCGCAATCACATCAATTCCTGCAAGATTCTTGTGGTCATTTTCTCTAAACCTCCATCTGAAGTAATAATTAGACATTTATCTTGACATAAATGTTTGGAATGGGCAAGGAAGATTTCGCTTAGGAGAAATCAAAGTAGGAGAAATGGTGGAGGATAGGGGAGTCGAACCCCCGACCTCGGCAATGCGAGTGCCGCGCTCTCCCAGCTGAGCTAATCCCCCACCGAGCCTTTTATATTATAATTTCAACAGCTTGATTTGCAAACTGCGCAGGCGGAAAATGATGGGTATGAAAATCTGGCTTGGGATAGATTTCAGCGGAGACTATTTGATGTGGCGTAAGGGTTGCGCGAGGAGTAATGTCTGGTTATCTGTGGTAGAGGAATTGGATGGGAGAAGAAACCTGAAGGCTCTGATGCGTGTTCAGGAATTACCAGAGGCTTTAGGAGAAGAGCCTTTTTATAGGCTAGTGGGTTTTTTGCGAACCGCAAATTTTCTCTCCGCGGCTATTGACGCGCCGTTTTCGCTTCCCGGACAATTTGTGCCAGAGGATGATTATCTAAAATTACTCGCAAAGATAGACCGAATTCCAGTTGAAAATAGTTTTTTTCCAAAAGGTATTGCGCTGGTAAAAGCTGTTGCAGGAAGAATCCCGAGGCGCAAGACTCCTGCTCTGTATCGTGAGACGGAAAAATTTTGGTTGAGGCAAGGTCTAAATGTTCGTCCCACCCTCTGGACAAAGGGCAGACCAGGAGCGCCTTTGACTTCAGCTTGTTTGAAACTATTGGCTCAAAGTGGCTGTCCGATTTGGCCCTGGGACAATAAGGCGCAAAAAGGATTACTGGTTGAAGCCTTTCCAACTGCACAGCTTAAAATCTGGGGCTTGCCTTATTTCGGATATGGAGACAATAGCGCTGGCGCGGGGAACAAGCGATTGGAAATTATAAGCGCTGTTCAGAACCGGCTCACTATTCCGAGCCATCTCCGGAACAAGATGCTTGCTAGTGCAGACGCTCTGGATGCTGTGATTTGCGCATTTGCCGCGATGGCGGTGACAGAGGATAAATTGGCTTTTGAGCCAGACCGGGAATTTTCTGGTCTTGAAGGCTGGATTGCAGTGCATTCTTAAATCAAGTTTTATGTTTCGCGTTTCTGGTTATTGCGACTAATCCTTCATCTGACACAAAAATTTTTCCACCCCAGCTGGAGCAGGACTTGACAATGATTTAGGAGTATGCCAGAATCCAGTTTCTGGATGAGGTTTATTCAGAGTAAGTCAACGCAATTATTCGGAGGATTCTAGCTAAATTCGTCTGAGCGGAGAATCCGTAAAACAGGTCTTTAACTAAAGACAGGGGATTTATGCGCCTAAACGATTTTAAAGGAGAAGCAAATGTCAGAGAGAGAGATGGATATTTTGAAGAAAAGATTGGATGGAGAAAATCTGGAAAAACTGATGAGGATAAATCACCCGGAGCTGAATTCGCTTGTGGCGAAGTATGCGGAATTATGCGAGCCGGAAAAAGTATTGGTGGTTAGCGACACTGAAGAAGAACTTGAGATGATCCGTCAGGATGCCATCAAGGAGGGTGCGGAGAAGCCTCTAAGGCTCAAGGGCCATACAATTCATTTTGAGCACATAAATGACCAGGGCAGGGACAAGGCAAACACCAAAATCCTGGTTTCCAAAATGGTGGACTTTGGTCTGGACTTAAACGCGGTTTTACGGGACGGAGCTCTGGAGGAAATCCACAAGCTGATGAAAGGAATTATGAAGGGGCATAAGATGTATGTTCGCTTTTACACGCTGGGACCAAAGAACTCTATTTTTTCAATTCCTTGTGTCCAGCTCACGGATTCGGCTTATGTGGCTCATAGCGAGGATTTGCTATACAGGCAGGCGTATGACGAGTTTGTTCGGCTGGGGGCAAAGGCTAAATTTTTAAAATTCATTCATTCGCAGGGAGAGCTTGAGCATGGCATCACTGGTGCGGTTTGCAAGAACCTCAACCTGCGCAGGATATACATAGACCTGGACAGCGAGACTGTTTACACCATCAACACTCAATATGGAGGCAACACCATTGGGTTGAAAAAGCTGGCGCTCCGGTTCGGGATTCAATCTGCTGACCGGGAGGGCTGGCTGGCAGAGCATATGTTTTTAATGGGTGTGCACGGACCCAATAAGCGCGTGACCTATTTTGCAGGAGCGTTTCCATCATTATGCGGAAAAACCAGCACCTCAATGATGAGAGGAGAGACAATTGTTGGAGATGACATCGCTTATCTAAGGAACATTGATGGCAGGGTGCGCGCGGTAAATGTAGAAAAAGGGGTTTTCGGGATAATCCAGGGAATTAACTCTGTGGACGACCCCCTGATCTGGAAGGCGCTTCATAGTCCGGGCGAGATCATTTTTTCCAATGTGACCTACACAGAAGACGGAGACACTTACTGGATTGGCAAAGACAGCCCTGCTCCGGCAAAAGGAATTAATCACACTGGCGAATGGACTCCAGACAAGGTTGACGCAAAGGGCAAAAAGGTTCCGCCGTCTCATCCCAATGCCAGATTTACTATGGAGCTAAAGCTTCTGGAGAACCTTGACCCTGAGCTTAACAATCCAGAGGGAGTAGTTGTAGGTGGATTGATTTACGGAGGCAGAGATTCAGACACCTGGCCTCCAGTGGAGGAATCGTTTGACTGGGTGCACGGTGTTGTGACCAAGGGAGGAGCGCTTGAGAGCGAGACCACTGCGGCGACTTTGGGAAAAGAGGGAGTAAGGGAATTCAATCCGATGGCGAACATAGATTTTCTTTCTATCCCGATTTCCAAATATATTGCTAATCACTTGGAATTCGGAAAGAAGCTCAAGAATCCTCCTAAAATTTTCTCCGTGAATTATTTTCTGACTGACGAGAATGGAAAGTGGCTGAATGAAAAAACAGACAAGGCGGTCTGGCTCAAATGGATGGAGCTCAGGGTTCATAATGAAGTTGAGGCGATTCAGACACCGACAGGCTTGATCCCGAGATATGAAGACTTAAAGCGTCTATTCAAAGATGTTTTGAATCGCGACTACCAGAAAGATGCCTGGGTCAAGCAATTTACGCTTCGGACTCCGCAATATATTGCCAAGATGGACCGGATTACGGGGATTTACCGGAACATCAAAGGAACTCCGGAGATAGTATTAAAGACCCTTGCTGAGCAAAAGGAACGGCTTATCAAAGCTAGGGACAAATTCGGGGATTATATTTCACCAGAAAAGTTCTGAGCGCCATCTCCGAATATCATATCCTGCTTTTCCAGATAACAATTATCGGATATGCCTCAGCCTGATTTTTGCCAGAGACCGGCACTGCGGACTGGATGGCAAGGTCGTAATCCTGTGTAAACTGTATTTCTATACCAGGCCTAAGCTGGAACAAATACCAGTCATCGTCCAGACTCTCTCCCTCCAGCTTATTCGCATCCTGTTGAAAATAATCCAGACTCACCCCTGCGACCAGCTTGTCCAGAACCTGATAAAGAAACTCAAAATTCGCGGAAAAGCTTTCTCCCGGATCAAAATCATCCGTGTCTTCCAGACCCTCCATCCCGCTTTTGATCTTGCCTTCCATCCGATAGCCGTATTCAAATCCACCACGCAAAGCGAATTTGTTAAAGCTCCATCTCCCTGCAGGTCCGACAAAAAAATCCACCAGAGGGTCTCCTGTGCGGAGGTTTTCCTGGAAATAGTTCTTTTTCTCCAGCTTCATCTTGATGTCCGAATCCCCGGTCGGGAAGCTCGCTTTGAAATTAAGCGTAAGCTCAGCGGTCCGGGATTCATTCTTCAGAACACGGAACTTTGCAAATCCGTAAAGGTCTCCAAGATTGTCCCCCTCAGCTTCAAAAATTTTACCAGAATAATAAGGAATCCCGGCTCCAACCTCCAGCCAGTCCGCCACGCCATAGCCCATTTCCAGTTGCACTGTCAGGAGTCTCCAATCTTGAGAATCCTCCAGGCTTTGAGATTTGCTGTCCTCATCAAAGTATTTCTCAGCATCAAAGTAAGAAACACCAACCCTCAATTCCGAGACCTCATCCGGCAACACCAGAGGTCTTTCAATCTCTCTGGCAGGAAGCCTGCCTTTAGGCGCTCCCTTCTGTTCTGACCCCGATGTTTTGTCTCCTGCTGGCTCAGGCGCTTTCAATTCAGTTGCCTCTGGAGCCTCTTCCTTGACCGCTCCAGGTCTCTGCTCCTCTGTATCCTGAGCAAAGGCTCCGCTTCCAAGACAGAACAAAAAAATCAGTCCTAGAAAACCTACTCTTTTCAGAAAACTCACTTCTTGGCTTCCTCCTCTATCTTCGCCTTGATAACATCCGGCTGATACCCGTAGAAATATCCGTTAATGAACACGCTCGGGGTTCCGCTCACATTCGCCTTTCTCCCTTCCGCAATATTGTTCTTGATAATAGTTTCATAAGTATTACTTTCCAGGTCTTTCTTCAACTGGCTTGTGTTCAATTTTGCCTGCTTTCCAAGCTCCAGCAGTTTTTCCTTTAACTTGTCCTCCCCTTCCTGAGACAGCTTGAACAAATCCATCCGGTTCTGGAACAAAAGGTCATGATATTGCCAGAACTTGCCCTGACTTGCCGCGCTCATTGCCGCCTTGTGCTCCAGGATCGCGCTTTCGTGAACCACGAAATTCTTAAAGAAAAGCGCTACCTGACCCGAATTTGCTTTCTGGATTTCCTCCAGTATCTTACTCATCCGCTCGCAATACGGACACTGGAAATCGCTGAAGATAACAACCTTGACCTTCGCATCTTTGGGACCTAGAACCGGAGCAGTTGCCAGGTCAAAGCTGAATTCCTTGCCCATCTCCGGTCCCTGAGGCTGTTCCTGACTAGGTCTCTTTTTCTCCAGAGCCTTCTTCAAATTATCCAGCTTCTCGTCAATCTCCTGAAGCGTGCCCTCTATCCCTTCTGCTTTTGCAGTTTCTTTTCCTGCCGAAGGCTTTTGATCCGCCTCCAGAATCTGCTCCCTGATTACAGATGGGTCGTATCCGTAAAAGTATCCGTTCACAAAAACAGACGGCGTGCTCATTATCTGATTAGCAGATGCTTCCTTTTCCTCCTCATCAATCTTATTGCTGTATTTATGACTATCCAGGTCAGCCTTAAGTTTGTCCACATTTACCCCAGCCTGTGCCGCAAGCTCCAGAATCTTTTGCTTGAGTTTATCCTCTCCTTCCTGACTTGCCTTGACCATCTCGCCCCGATTCTGGAAAAACAAATCGTGCAATTCCCAGAACTTGCCCTGAGCATGAGCTGAAAGTCCAGCCTCGTGCTCAAGCCTTGCCCCATCGTGAACAACCTTGTTCTTGAAATAAAGCGAGAACTTATTCGGATTAGCCCGAACCAGTTCCTCTAGCATCGCTCCCATACGCTCGCAAAACGGGCATTGAAAGTCGCTCCAGATAACTACCTTGACCTTCGCATCCTTACTCCCCAGAACAGGCGCATCCTCCAGATTAAACTTATATTCCTTGCCCTCCTGAAGCCTTCCTCTGCCCCCGCCTTTGAGCAAGGTTTCTATCTCGCCCAACTTCTGGTTGATCTCATCCAGCTTCGCCTCCAATGTCTTGCCATCCTTTAGCTTCATCTTACCGCCCTGCTGGCAGGACACAACAGCTAGTCCCAAAATTGCCCCCAGAAAAATTACAATTACGGCTCCAATCTTTACCTTCATCTTTTTCCTCCTTTTCATAAATATAAACCTAATTCTGAACCTTTTTGACCCTTTGTCAAGCGCAACCGTTCCCGGGGTGATATCAAGTATTTTTGTCAGGCAAGATATTGGGGCTTGGGTCCCGGGACGGGATGCGTGATGACATTTTCCTTATGACATTTTCGCTTTGACACGACACCTCTACATTTAAGCTCTTGACTATTTAATCCTGGTTATGCTATGAAATAAGCAAAAAATACTGGCCTGGTTGTGTTAAATTTTTAGCATTAAGCCAGAAGGAGGCTAAAATGAAAGGGAAAAAGCTTCTGATCATTTTTGCAATTGTTTCTTTAATCATCTGCGCGTGTGAGAGCAGAAGGATAAAGCAAGGCAGGCTCAAGCCCGGAGAGGTTGCCATTATCCAGTTTTCTCCTACAGGAATGCTCTCAAGACCAGAGGATATGGAGATACATTTCTCATCACAGGTGATTGATGAAAAGCAAAGCGGGAACGAGGTTGATGAGAAACTTATCTCGGTCAATCCAAAGCTGGAGAAAAGATGCAGATGGCATTCTCAGAGTTCAATTCGGTGTTATTTACGGGGACTAAAGCCTCGGACAAATTACGAGGTTGAGGTTTCCAAAGCAATTATTCCCAGGGAATCCAGGCTAGAGCTGGTAGGACAGAGAAAATTTCAATTCAGCCTGGCTGGTCTGCAGGTTTCTGGCGTAAATTTAAGATTTTTAAGCTACAGAGACCCTCCTCAGGTGGGTATTGTATTTAGTTTCAATCAACCGGTTGATGCCAGGGAGCTTGAGTCCCGGCTAAAAATTTTTGCTCCAGATGGCAAGCAGATAGATTTCACAATGAACTCCTGGGGCTCAAATGAGAATATAGAGGTCGCTACCTATCTAGATGGATACCGTAAATTTAAATGGAAATTTCTCAGTTTGAAAATAGATGGCACACTCCCGGACGCATCCAGAACATCCACTCTGGAGCAGGATTTTGAGCGAGAGTTAACTTTGCCAGCTCCGGGCAAGCTTGTGGTCACGAGTTCTGAGCCTGTGCAGATGGAAAAGATGAGCTATATTCGCGTTTGCTTTTCCAGCGCAGTTGAGCCGGATAAATTTGCAGGCTATTTCAGCATCAGCCCAGCAATAGAATTCAATCTTGAGAGCGATGAGAATTGTATTAACATAATGGCTAATTTTCAGCCAGGACAGAGCTTCACGATCAATATCAAAAAGGGCTTACAAAGCTCTGTGGACCAGACGCTGGAGGATGACTACTCAGGGACTATTTTGATCCCGGATATTCAGCCTAAGATAAGTCTGATTGGTTCCGGTCATTATCTTCCTCGCAAGGGCGCAATGAACCTTGGATTGGAGACCATCAATACTGACAGTGTATATCTGCGCGTGAAAAAAATTTTTCCTAATAACCTTGTGTATTTTCTGGGTGGAAAAAGCGATTATTACTGCGGTGGATATGACTATGAAGAGAACACTTATATAGAGACGAGTCAGGATGAATGTGTTTTGAACCGGAATCTGGAGCTACTTGGTAAGCAGATTCTTGAAAAGGAGCTGACTGTCCAGAATGTTAAGAACAAAATTATCACAACTGTTTTGCCTCTGGAGGACCTGGTTGGAAAAGACAGACAGGGGATTTATGCGGTAAGTGTTTATAAGGAAAAGGATAGCTGGTATTCAAACGCTTTTGTCTGGATGATTGCAACTGACTTGGGCATTATTGCTCATAAAAGCGATGACAGGCTGATGGTGCTGGTTAGGAGTCTTGAGAACCTGGGACCGCAGGATGGTGTGAGAGTCAGGCTTTTGAGCAAGAATAATCAGACTCTTGCTGATGGCGTAACTGACGCAAGAGGCATCGTAGAGTTCCCTGGTCTATCCCGGGCATTCAAGGAATCCAATCCGTTTCTTATCATAGCTGAAAAAGGCTCGGACTTCTCATTTCTTGCATTTGACCGTTCATCGTTCAATACATCCAGCTTTGATATTGCTGGAGACCAGTATATTTCAGGCAATTACGAGGCGTATCTTTATCCGGAGCGGGATGTTTATAGACCTGGAGAAACTGCTCATTTAGCTTATCTGCTCAGGGATGAAAAATTAGCTGTGCCTCCAAATTTTCCTGTGACGCTCAAGGTTCTTACTCCGGATAATCGGCTGTTCAAAACCCTGAAGAGCCAGCCAGACTCTCTTGGAAGTGGAGAGTTTGAGATTAGTTTTCCGCGCGATGTCCTTACAGGGCTTTATGCTCTGGAGCTGTATGGACCAGAGGATGACCCGATTGGAACAATGGATTTAAGGATTGAAGAATTTATGCCAGACCGGATGAAGGTTGTGATCACTCCTGAAAAGGAACGCTGGCTTGGAGGGGAAAAGCTCAATTTTAACATTAAGGCAAACTATCTTTTTGGACCTCCGGTTGCTAACCAGAATTCCAGAGCGACCTGCCGTATTGAGGAGCGCTCTGTCCTGTTTGATGCTTACAGGGATTTTAGTTTCCGTAATGCCCTTGAGAAAAGGATGGAGCCGATAAATTTGAACCTGGGAGAAAATACCCTAGATGAAAATGGAGAGAGCGGTTATTCCTGCAATATCCCTTCTGGATTACATCCAAGTTCCGGTGGGCTTTCCGCAACTATTCAAGCGAGTGTATTTGAGCCAGGCGGAGGAAGGGCAGTAACAGCCAGGAAGATGCTGGAGATTGACCCATATCCTGTTTATTTAGGCATACGCAGGGATTTTGAGAAAGAGCCTGCTCCTGGGGAATCTGTGAGATTTTCTATCATTGCGCTTAATCCAGACGGCAAGCCAGAGCAGGCAAGGGAGCTCATTGCTAGGTTTTACAAGCTGGAATGGAATTCAGTGGTCAAGTTTGAGAATGGAATGTACAGATATGTCTCAGAGATGAAGAAGAACAAGATAAAAGAGCTAAAGCTCAATTCTTCTAGCAAGCCGGTTCAGCTTGAATTCAGTTATTCCAGCCAGGGGGATTTTGCGCTTGAGATAACAGACCTGCAGAGCGGGGCTATGAGCGCAGATGAGTTCTATGTCTGGGGATGGGGTTATGCTCCCTGGGCAATGAAAAATCCAGATAAAATTGAGCTTACGCTTGATAAGAAGGATTATGTCCCGGGCGAGGATGCAAAAATTTTAGTGAAAGCGCCTTTTAGCGGGAAATTGCTAGTGATGGTTGAAACCAACAGGATGCTCTATTACAGGGAGTATGACTTAAAGGAAAACACAGCCACATTAACAGTGCCGGTTTTAGATAGCTTTAAGCCGAATGCTTATGTTGTTGCCACTTTATTGCGAAGTTTCAGGTCAACAGAGAGATTTGCGCCTTTAAGAGCAGTTGGCATTGTCCCGCTCAAGCTGAACTTAAGCCAAAGAAAGCTGGATATAAAAATCAGCGCTCCTAAAAAAATCAGACCGAACACAGAGCTTGAGGTTATGATTGATGCGCCAGAAGGAGCAGGTGGAAACCTTACACTTTCCGCTGTTGACGAAGGCATACTTCAGCTAACTGGATTTGCAAGCCCTGACCCGCTTTCATTTTATTATCGGAAAAGGCTTCTGCCTTTTGGTTTTTTTGACCTGTATTCAATGGTCCTTCCAGAGGTTATGCCAGTTCCTCCGCGTAGTCCTTTTGGAGGAGACATTTCCAGAGAAAGGCTCAGGCGAGAGCTTGCGCCTTTAAGCGTGAGCCGGGTTAAGCCTGTCTCTCTATGGAGCGGAGTGTTGAGCCTGGGCAATCAGGGAAAAGCAACAGTCAAATTCAGGGTTCCTCAATTCAACGGCACGCTCAGGCTTATGGCAGTTGCGTTCACTGCGAATAAAATGGGCTCTGCTGAAAGCTCGGTAATTGTGCGCGAACCTATCACCATCACATCCTCTTTCCCGAGATTTTTAGCCCCTGGAGACGAGTTCATTGTGCCAGTAACTATTTTCAATGGCACTGGCGCAAAGGGAGATTTCACAGCTGAGATAGAGACCAAGGGGAAAGTCATCATCCGGCAAAAATCCCGTTCTGTTTTCATAGAAAAAGATGGAGAAGCAACAGTGCGATTTGAAGCGGAAGCTGGACAGGCAACTGGAACCGACACTTTTCTTGTGAAGGTCTCAGGTCCCAATAATGAGAAGAGCATAGAGGAGACAGAAATCTCTATCAGGCCTCCATATCCTCTTTATTCCAAGACCGGAGTGGTTTCAGTGACCGAGTCAGCGCCTGCGAGCTTCAAGCTCCCGGGTGGATGGATAAAAGGCACAGAGAATTTCAAGATCACAACCTTCAGCGTTCCATTGCTAAACTATTCGGAGAGCCTAAAGTATCTGGTGCATTATCCATACGGCTGTGTAGAGCAGACAACCTCCAGTGCCTTTCCTCTGCTATACTTCAAGGACATTGCCCGTGTGGTTGCTCCGGAATTGTTCAAGGATAAATCCATAGATTATTTTGTGAACGAGGCTATCAGCAAGCTATGCTCAATGAATATGGGAAACGGAGCCTTCTCATTCTGGCCTGATGGACGGTATCAATCTTATCCATGGTCTTCTATTTATGCCACTCATTTTCTCCTAGAGGCTAAAAAAGCAGGATACAATGTGCCGGAGATTATTCTCTCGCGCTCTCTTGATTATCTATGGGCATATTCAAACGACCGAACCGTCAAGGATTACTGGGAATGCGAACAACTCGCTTATGCGCTTTATGTGCTTGCTCTTGGTGGCAAACCGAATAGCTATGCTATGGACTGGATCCTAAAGTCCAATGTCTGCAAACTGGATGATATTGAAACCAGAACCCTCATCGCAGGAGCATACGCTTACAAAGGAGATATGACCACTGCGAAAAAACTTCTCCCTGTCGGAGCTAAGCCTGCAACAGGAAAGATAGACACAGGAAGGAGCTTCTATTCGCCCGCAAGAGCAAATGCGCTTGCGCTAAATGTGCTCCTTGATGTAAGCCAGGAGCATCCAGCAATACCCGCGCTGGTCAAAGCAATCAGCGACCAGGCTAAAGGCGGCAAATGGTATAACACTCAGGAGAATGCGTTTGGCTTTGTTGCGCTTGGCAAGTATTACCGAACCCAGGACAAAGCTGACTATAAAGGAACTCTATCTATCGGCACTCAGGAGATAGGGCAGTTTGACCAGAACGGCTCAGTAATCTCAAGCTCAGATTGGGCGGATAAAACAGTCAACGCCAGGATAACCGGCTCTGGGACCGCTTATATTTACTGGGAAGCAAGTGGCATTCCAGATAAGCCTCCTGAAATTAAGCCAGAAAGCTCTGGCATTGAAATCTCCCGTGAATATCTTGATGAAAGGGGCAGTCCGCTTGACCTGAAGAGCATCCAGCAAGGAGCGCTTGTGATCGTGAAGACCAATGTCAAAGCCCTGAACAATAATCTGGAAAATGTTGTGATGAGCGATTTGTTGCCAGCAGGGCTGGAGATAGAAAATCCAAGATTGCTCACCACTGCAAAGCCTGACTGGATTCTGGACAAGACAGAGGAACCTCAATATATGGACATACGCGATGACAGACTGCTCACATTCCAGAGCTTACGCGCTGGAGACCCGTTTGTTTTCTACTACACAACCCGCGCAGTTACAGCTGGAACATTTATACTTCCTCCAGTCAAGGCAGAGGCTATGTATGACCCGTCATATCGCGCAATATCTGAAATGGGCACGATAAAAATCAAAGAGCGAAAATGAAAAATTTCTCTCTCAAAAACAGATTTAGAAAAACAGCAGTCCTGTTTGTCAGCGCCTTCTGTGTCCTGATACTTCTCGGAATATCTATCTATACAGCAATAGGTCCCTTGCCTCAAGAATCGCTTACACCTCCTCCAAGCCCCGTAATACTTGACCGTTATGGCAAACCGCTCCGGTTTTTTCTTGCATCAGACGACCGCTGGAGATTTTATACCTCGCTTCAGGAGATAGACCCGAATATGATTAAAGCGCTCATTGCTTATGAAGACCAGTGGTTTTATTTTCATCCCGGGGTCAATCCATTTTCTCTGCTCAGGGCTTTGTTGCAGAACTATCGCGCAAAAGAGATTGTCTCTGGCGGCTCAACCCTCACAATGCAATTAGCAAGGATGCTTGAGCAAAGACCAAGAACATATAAGTCAAAAATTATTGAAATCCTCCGAGCCATACAACTTGAGTGCAGGTTCTCAAAAAAGGACATCCTCACTTTTTATTTCAATATGGCGCCTTATGGGGGAAACATTCAGGGAATAGCCACTGCCAGCTGGTTCTATTTTGGAAAAGCTCCAGACAGGCTCTCCCCTTCAGAAATAGCGCTTCTCGTAAGCCTTCCACAATCCCCGGAAGAGCGCAGACCAGACCTGCATCCTGCGTCTGCCAAAAAAGGAAGAGACAGGGTGCTATTACGACTTTTGCAAAGGGGCTTGATTTCAGAGGAAGACTATCAACGAGCCATTCAGACCGAAGTCCCTGCAAAACGCCAGGACCTGCCAATGATTGCACCGCATCTTGCAGAAATGCTCAAAAACCGCGCAGGCTCTAATGGCAGGGTTGTGTCCACCATTGACCGGAACCTGCAGATTTTATGTGAACAAAAGCTCAAAAACCATATTGCAAAGCTCCGTCAGCGTGGAATAAAAAACGGCTCTATCGTTGTGATTGAAAATCAATCCCGCAATGTCCGCGCCCTGGTTGGCTCTCCGGATTTCTTTGACATACAGAGCAACGGCCAGGTCAATACAGCAATTGCTCCGCGTTCACCAGGCTCCACGCTCAAGCCATTTTTATACGCCCGCGGCCTTGATGAAGGACTCGTCTCCCCTGAGCTACTTGTGCCAGATGTGCCAAGCAAATATGCAGATTATGAGCCAGAAAATTACGATGACACATACCGCGGAATGGTCTCAGTAAAAGACGCCCTGATCAATTCTCTCAATGTGCCTGCAGTGGCAATTGAAGCGCAACTAAAAGATAAAGGCATTTACAGCATACTCAAAAAAGCCAAGTTCAAAAGCATACAAAAAGACCGCTCATATTACGGACTGGCAATCATTCTTGGAGGTTGCGGAGTGAACCTTCTGGAGCTAACCAATCTCTACGCCACCCTTGCCACTAATGGTATTTTCAAGCCATATCGCATCCTTCTCTCCGACCAGGTTTCAGAAGGCGAGCAGTTTTTTTCCAGAGCCGCATCCTACATAATCTCTGACATCTTAAGCCAGGTAAAACGACCAGACTTTGCAAACGAGCTGATCCCATCATCCAGCCTGCCCCTGATCGCCTGGAAAACCGGAACCTCTTATGGAAGAAAAGACGCATGGAGCATTGGTTATGACCCTACCTGGACCATCGGCGTCTGGATTGGAAACGCAACCGGCGAAGGCAATCCCGAGCTTGTTGGTGCGCTCTCAGCCGCTCCACTGCTTTTTGAAATTTTTGACGCGCTTGAGCCAGGGAAAAATCAAAAATGGTTTCAAAAGCCTCCAGAAGTTGGCTTTAGAAAAGTTTGCGCACTTAGCGGAATGATTCCCACAAGCGCCTGCCCACACACTAAAGAGGAAATGTTTATATACAATGTGTCTCCATCCAAACCCTGCAACTTTCATCTCAAATTTGATATTGATAAAAAAACCGGCGCAAGGCTATGCTCGCACTGCAGGCAGGGAAGGACTTACTTTGAAAAAACCTTTGTCAAATGGCCACAGGAAGTAGCTAACTGGATGAAGGCTAATAATCTGCCTGTTGAGGAAATCCCTCCTCACCTCACATCCTGCCCTTATCAGGACCAGGGAAATCCTCCAAAGATAATCTCCCCGATTGATGGAGACAGATTTGTTCTGAGACAAGGCATCAGCCCGGACTTACAGCAGATTAAGCTCAAAGCCGCAGTGGATAATCGGATCAAAACTATTTACTGGTTTATTGACGGAAAAATCCTTTTCAAGGGACCCCCAACCGAAACCGTGTTCTATCTCCCCTCACCAGGAGAACATAAGCTCGTGTGTATGGACGATGAAGGCAGAAAATCAACCGTCATCTTCTCAGTCCAGTAAAACCAAGAGCATCCTTCTTCCAAATACCCACTCACCTGATACATCCCAACCAAAAAAACCACTTGATACTATAAAAAACTTTGTGGAAATGTCAGAAAAGAAAATTAGTTTTACATCTGAACTAATCAGGTTTTTGAAAATGAGTATAGCGCAGGGGAATCTCACAAGCAGACAATAATCAGGAGCCAGTGGAAGGCACTGGTGCCCTGGTGTCCCAGATTCTGTGCAAATGAAAACCTGCAAGGGACAGAGTCCCTTGACCCACTTTTTAAAAAAAGGACACTAGTGTCCCCCTTGACCTAAGGGGCAGAGCCCCTTAACCCGATTTTTACAAGGGTCATAGACCCTTGACCCGTTTTTTAAATCAAACATGGTTAAGAGCGTAAGTTGTTGATTTTAATACAAAACAAAGTGTTCGGTATTGCCGAACAAACCCTTGAAAAATGCTTTTTCAATCGTATATTATCCAGTGGTTTTTTTGACATCATTGCTCGCTTCTCATTTGAATGAGGAGCGACTCATTGGGTTTGCGTTATTGGGACCTCGGCGCGAGAAGCTCACAGATACAACGATGCAAGATAGAGCCAAGGTAAGGGCACAGCCCTTAACCGGTTCTGAATGCTTGGAAGGAGGAGACTTAACGCCAGGCAGGCTAATCGTCTGCACCGCGTTTCGGCTCAACCTTCCTTCTTTCTGAACCGGTTTTCAAGCCTCAAGGACCATTAGATTCAGGATCGGTTCACAGCAAAACATCATGCGGTTCGGGCGCAAGCTTGATGGAGGTCAACGCTTCCGGTCTTGGGCTTCAACAGTGGAGTAAGCGGAACAGCAGAAGCAGATTAAGGAATGATAGGCAGGAATGGCAGGCAAGAGTGCCTGCCCCCTGGCAAGAGTGCCTGCAGTCCTATATTTGCAAACCTGCTAATTACCAGCCCCCGGCATTGATAGAATTGGTCTTTGACAGGGTCGTAACCCTGCACCCAAGGGTCGCAGACCCTTGACCCGATTTTTTAAAAAAAGACAGGCTAGCCTGTTCGGGCTCACGGAACAAGCAGGGTCGTAACCCTGCACCCAAGGGACAGAGTCCCTTGACAAGGGGCGTGCCCCTTGACCTAAGGGGCAGAGCCCCTTAACCCACTTCCTCTTTCATCAGGCTTTTCAGGCAAACTGAAAAATTTGTTCAGTAATAACGAACAAGCAGGGTCGCCAAGGGTCGCAGTCCCTTAACCCACTTTTTAAATAAAGAAGAACACTAGTGTCCAAGAAATCGGGTGCGATACATAACTAGTTCTTAAAACGGCTCTCCCAGCGTGATGATTTGCTCGCGCTCTTTCCCAACGCTCACTGCGAGCAATGGCACAGCCAGTTCATCTTGAATGAATTTTAGATAGTCGCGTGCGGTAAATGGAAGGTCCTTAAATTCTTTGGCGCCATTGATGTCTTCCTTCCAGCCCTTCAGCTCTTTATACACCGGCTCAACCTCCTCCAGGACCTCTGCTTCAGCCGGGAAGTCCTCCAGCGGTTCTCCCTTATATTTATACCCAACGCATACCTTGAGCGGGTCTATGCCAGAAAGCACATCCAGCTTTGTGACCACCAGGTCAGTCAGGCTGTTTAGCCGGACCGCATATTTCAACTGCACCATATCAATCCATCCGCATCTTCTCGGTCTGCCAGTTGTTGCGCCATATTCCCCTCCACGCTCCCGGAGCTTTTCGCCCAGCTCATCCTTCAATTCGGTCGGGAAGGGTCCGGCGCCGACCCGCGTGGTATAGGCTTTGGAAACCCCAACGATTCTGTCAATCAGTTTGGGACCAATTCCGCTTCCAATTGCCGCATTGGCGGAAACAGTGTTAGAGCTTGTGACAAAGGGATATGTGCCGTGGTCTAAATCCAGCATTGTGCCCTGAGCGCCTTCAAACAAAACCTTTTTACCTTCTTTGACCAGACGGCTGAGCAGTAGTCCAGTGTTTTCCGCATAGCCGGAAAGCTTTTTGGAATAGGCGTTGAATTTTTTCTGTGCTTTTTCCGGATCAATCGGCTCGGCTTTGAAAATTTTGGTCAGATATTGGTTCTTCTCCTCAATCGCCTTCTCAAGTTTATCCTTGAGCAGGTCTGGATTTTTCAACAGACCGAACCGTAATCCTGAGCGGGACGCTTTGTCCGAGTATGAGGGACCGATTCCTCTGCCGGTGGTTCCGATTTTAGCGGAGCCTTTTTTATTCTCTGCGGCCAAATCCAGGGCGCGATGATAAGGCAGGATAAGATGCGCCCGGTCCGATATTTTGAGACGCGAATCATCCGTGAGATGACCTTTTGCTTTGAGCAGTTCAATTTCTTCCAGCAAGACCTCCGGGTCTATAACCACGCCGTTTCCGATGATGCAGAGCTTATTGGGGTGAAGAATCCCGGAGGGGACTAGATGCAGGATCAACTGCTCACCAGCAACCACCAGGGTATGACCCGCATTGTTCCCGCCCTGGAACCGGACAACAACATCCGCCTTGCGGGCAAAATAGTCCACAACCTTGCCCTTGCCCTCATCGCCCCATTGACAACCAATCAACACAACTACTGACATTTCTTCTCCTTCGTGGTGCGGAGAATCTTATCCGCACTCCGATAAATCATTATCCCAGATTAACCTGCCTTGCTGAAATGATATTTGGAAGACGACGGATTTCCTCCAATGCCGACTCTGGAATCGGGCTGTCAACATTCACCATACAAACCGCTTCCCCGCCTTTTCTCCCGAGCTGGAACTGACCGATATTGATTTGATACCTGCCTAGGAGCGAGCCGATGTTTCCGATCACGCCCGGCTTGTCTATGTTCCTCACCACCAGAACATATCCGCTCGGAATCGCATCCAGATGAATACCTCCGATCAAAACAATTCGCGGGTCTGTTTTTCCGAACAGTGTCCCGGCGATCTCAGCCAGCTCCGGAGACTGGTCCTGGATTTTTAGCTTGATAAGGCTGGAGAAATCTCCGGACTCGGAATTGCTGGATTCCTTCACAGAGATTCCTCTTGCCTTTGCCAGCGCAGGCGCACTTACATAATTCACAGGCTCGTCCGTAAAACTCTCAAGAATGCCTTTCAACAGAGAGTGAGTGATTGGCTTGGTATTGAGACCAACTACCTCCCCACGATACTCTATCTCCAAGCCACGAAGCGTTGAAAGCAATTGTCCCGCCAGTCTTCCCATACGCTCCGCAAGGTTCAGATATGGAGACAACTGCTCCAGAACCTCCTTGCTCACGCTCGGAAAATTCACCGCATTGGTGATCACGCCATAAAGAAGATAGTCAATCATCTGCCTTGCAATTGCCACAGAAACATTGACCAATGCCTCGCCAGTGCTCGCTCCAAGATGCGGTGTGAAAATAATCTCCGGCATATCAAATAGCTCCCCGAATTCCGGAGGCTCCTTTTCAAAAACATCCAGCGCGGCTCCCGCAACCTTTTTGCTCTTGATCGCCTCAATCAAATCCTTCTCTACCACGATCCCGCCTCTTGCGCAGTTAATAATCCGAACCCCGTCCTTCATCTTGGCTATGCTCTCCGCCCGTATAAGCCCCTTGGTATCCTCGGTCTTGGGTGTATGAATCGTGATGAAATCTGACCTCCGAAATAATTCATCCAGATTAACCCATTCAACTCCCAGACTTCTCGCCATCTCCGGTGTCACAAACGGGTCATAACCAATTACCTTCATCTTCAAGCCAAGCGCCCTGTCCGCCACGATCCTGCCGATATTGCCCAGACCGATCACTCCCAGGGTCTTGCCCATAACCTCCACGCCCTCAAACTTGCCCTTCTCCCATTTCTTCTCCTTGAGCGAAACATAGGCTTGAGGCACTTTTCTCGCCAGCGCCAGCATCAGGCTCAGGGTATGCTCCGCCGCGGCCACCGCGTTCCCTCCCGGAGTGTTCATCACCACAATCCCTTTTTTCGTGGCGGTCTCTACATCTACATTGTCCACGCCGATTCCTGCTCTGCCTATAGCACGCAGATTTTTACCCGCTTCAATAATCTCCTTGGTGGCTTTAGTGGCGCTCCTTACAATCAGCGCATCGTAATCAACGATCATTCCCTTTAGCTCCTCTGGCTTCAGCCCGGTCTTGTAGTCAACAGAAACCCCCGGAGCCTTTTTCAAAATTTCCAGACCCTCTGGCGCCAGTTTATCACTTACAAGTATCTTCATTTTTATTCCTCCTATAACTCATCACAGGTTAATCACCGAAAATCTGCTCCGCTCTTCTAACCCCTGCTCCCAGTTCAAACTTGTAGCCCAGGTCCATAAGAGTCTGCTCAAGCGCAGAAATGCAAGCAATAATGTCAAATCTAGTGATGTATCCCATATGCGCGATACGGATAATTTTGCCTTTAACCTTATCCTGTCCCCCGGCAATGGCATATCCATAAACATCCCGAATGCGCTTCACAACCTCTGCTCCGTCAACCCCCTCTGGAGTCCATGCCGCAGTGCAAGCCTCGCTCGGAGACTCTGGCGCAAACAGCTTTAACCCAATCGCCTTAAGAGCCTCTCTCGTGGCTAAAGCCATCTTCGCATTCTCCGCAAAAATCTTCTCCAGCGTCTCATCTTTATAAATTTTAATCACCTCGTGCAAACCAACCAGAAGACTCACCGCTGGAGTGTATGCGGTCTCGTTATTGCTGAGATTTTTCAACTCCTTCTTGAAATTGAAATAATACTTTGGAAGATCAGACCTGTCACAGGCTTTCCATGCTTTTTCAGATAAAGCCGCAAACGCAAGACCAGGCGGAAGCATTAAAGCTTTCTGCGACCCGGTTACAAGCACATCAATTCCCCATTCATCAAACGGGAGCGGGAACACGCCCACGCCGGTCACGCCATCAACAATAAACAGGGTATCAGTGCCTCTGACCAGGTCTGCCAGTTCCTTGACCGGATGCTTTACTCCAGTAGAGGTCTCGGTCGCCTGCACAAGCAAAGCCTTATAGGATTTTGCCTTGAGCTTTGACTCAACATCCGAAACCTTAACAGCTTTGCCCCATTCAACCTCAATTATGTCCGCATTCACCCCAAAAGCCTTACAGATTTGCGCCCAGCGCTCCCCGAACTTTCCCCCTTGAACCACCAGCACAGGGTCCCCCTTGCAAAGCGTGTTGCTCACCGCGGCTTCCATCGCGCCAGTCCCAGAGGACGCGAATATGATTACCTCGGATTTGGTTTGAAAAATGTACCTAAGACCTTCTCTCACTTCTCCCAGGACCTTCTTAAATTCGGAGTGACGGTGATGCATTATCGGCATCGCCATCCTTGTGAGAGCTCTCTCCGGAACAGGCGTGGGTCCCGGAGTCAACAGAACCTTCTTCTTCATCTTACTCTCCTCCTGTTTTTTATTTTCAGGCGCTCCTGTGTCCGCCTGAATTCCCACAATAGAAAATTATTAGAGCATCAGAGCCTTAAAATCCTCTTTTACTCTAATTTCCTTTGCCAAAGAACATTTACTTCTTTTGAGCATTCCTCACCAGAGAGTTTATCCGAATCCTGAGCGCATTCAAGTTGATAAATCCAGTGGCGTCAGATTGCTGATACCCTCCGGATTCCTCAAAACTGGCAAGTTTAGGAAGGTAAAGGCTTCTCGGACTTTTGCGACCAAGCACCATAACATTACCCTTATAGAGCTTGAGTCTCGCAAGCCCGCTAACACTTTGCTCAATCCTGTCAATCATCGCCTGCAAAGCCTCTCGCTCCGGAGAAAACCAGTACCCAAAATAAACAAGCCTTGCATACATCGGCATTAAACTATCCTTCAAAAAAATCTCCTCACGGTCAAGCGTCAAACTCTCTACAGCACGATGCGCAATATGAAGAACAGTCGCGCCCGGAGACTCATAAACCCCGCGAGACTTTAACCCAACATACCTGCTCTCAACAACATCCACGCGCCCAATCCCGTGCCTTCCTGCAAGCTCGTTCAAATACGCAACTAAATTTGCAGGACTGAATTTTTTACCGTTCACAGAAACCGGATTCCCAGCCTTGAATTCAATGATGATTTCCTCAGACCTCTCAGGAGCCTTCTCCGGAGAAACCGTCATCTGGAACATATCATCTCTTGCTTGGTTCCACGGGTCTTCAAGAATACCGCCTTCATAGCTTATGTGAAGCAAATTCGCATCCGAGCTATATGGCTTTTCAGCAGTGACAGGAACAGGGATATTGTGCCTTTTTGCATAAGCCACCAGGTCAGCGCGTCCCTGAAAATTCCAGCTACGCCAGGGCGCAATAACCTTCAGAGCTGGCGCCAGCGCCGCAAGGCTAATCTCAAACCTGACCTGGTCATTGCCTTTACCTGTTGCCCCATGCGCAATATGCTGAGCCCTTTCCTTCTTTGCTACCTCCGCCAGCTTCTTCGCAATCAAAGGTCTCGCTAAACTCGTGCCCATCAAATAAATGTCCTCATAACGAGCCCCAGCGCGTAACGCAGGAAAGAAATAATCCTTAATAAATTCCTCCCGTGCGTCAATAAAAATACATTTTTTCGCACCAACCCTGAGAGCCTTGTGCTTAATAGCCCTTTTGTCTTCCTTCTGACCCAGGTCAACATAAACCGCAATCAGCTCCGCCTTATACTCCTCTTGAAGCCATTTCAACAAAACCGATGTATCCAAGCCCCCTGAATATGCCAACACTATCTTCATCTACATCTGTTCCTCTTTCACTAAAGTTAGAAAAGTCTAGCCGATAACTGACTTTTTGTCAATAATTCGCGGAACCCCAAAATCCGCGATTGGATTTTAAAGGAGCGACGAGATTTTTAGATTTTGCCCATAATCAAGCGGAAATTCAGAGCAGACTCAAAAAATACATTCTTTTTTCAAAATTATATTCTCTATCAGGAACGAAAAAAGCTGATTTCTGGAAAAAGTGAACACAAACCCTTAATCCCAAATTAATCAAAGACCCATTACCTGATCCTATCCATAACTGAACGCGTAAATCTCCCTCCTCAAATTCCGAAACAACTGGTAATAAAACTCGCTAACCTTCAGATACAACTGCCCAGCATGTCTTACCACATTACCAGGGGGATATGATGTCTATTCCTTTTCCAAGCCCCAAATCTAATTTTGCTATCGCAGAGCTTTTAAGCTATAATAAGATAAAGAAAAGGAGATAATCGTGAAAAAGACAAGGCAGTTGATATTGATTTTAATTATTCTGTTTGCGGCAAAGCTGGTGGAATCAGATGTTCCGCTCGCATCCAGTCCGGAGGCTTGGAAGGGCTTGACTGCGGAACAGATTCAGCGGATAAAATCCGGGGAGATAGTTATCCTGGACAAGGACCAGTCCCAGGGAGAGGATGCGAAGCGGTTTATTCAGGCCGCAATGGTCTTTAATCAGCCAATAGAAGTTGCCTGGAATCTGTTTAGGCATACGGAGCACCAGGAGCAGTATTTGCCAAGGCTGATCTCCAGTCCACTGGTAGAGGACCATCAAAGCTGGAATTTGAACGACTTTTTTGTCAAGTTTGCATTCGTGGATATAAGGTATAGGGTCAGGCATAATTTTGAGCCGGACAAATACTATTTTTACTGGGCGCTGGACCCGAACTATAAGAACGACCTCAAGCATCTGGAGGGATACTGGCGCTTGTATAAAATTGATGATAGTCATACCTTAGCAAGGTATGGAACAATTGTGATCATAAGCGAACTGATCCCGAAATCCTTGATGGAGCAAATGACCAGAAGCGACCTGCCAGAGAGTATGCAGGCTGTGAAAAAATATATAGACTCCAATGGGGCATATACCAAGCCGGGTTACACGAAAAAATAAATCCCGAAGAGTCCCACCTCCGGAAGAGTATATTTTTTGAAAAATCCGCATCAAATATAATTAAAAAACGCAATTATTCTTAAGGGTATAAGAAAAGGTCATAATAAAAACTAAAACCGCTTGACTGTAAAAAAAATTTGACATTTTAGAAAAAAACTATTAAACTTGATATACTGAAAACAAAATCTCACTGGAGGTGCAAGGATGAAGACTTTTGCAGAACGGTTTTCCTCGTTGAGGTATCCGGGAGAGACCCAGAAGGAATTTGCGGACCGTCTGGATATCACGCAGGCGTCCATCAGCAGGTATCTCAGGGGTCAGCGTCCGGACCGGGAATCGCTTCAAAAGGTTGCTGATGCCACTGGAGTAAGCGTTGATTGGTTGCTTACCGGGAGGGACCCTGAGATTGCGCCTGAGGTTGAGAGCATTGTGCGTAAGGTCGGTGCGCGGATGACCAAGCCAGTGGAAGACAAGGAATGGGCTGAGGTGGCAATGACTTATCTTGACGAGATGAAGAGCCTGAGCCACGAGGAAAAGGAATACATTAAGCATATTCTTCGTGACCTGGTTCAGGACCCGGTTCGGAGAGAAATCCTGATTGACTACTGGAATTACCTTCAGTTCCGGGAAAAAGGACCTCCCATGCCGGTGCCCAAGCGCAAGCGCAGACCAAAGAAATAGTCATTCGCAGATAGAATCCGCCAGAGGCGTATGCTCATAAGCGCCTGAATTGAATCAGGGACAGTCCTTGTTAATAGGTTGTCCCTTATTTTGTTTTTCCACCAAAAAATAGTAGACTAAAGCCTTATGAAAAGAACATTGTCTATTTTTTTGCTCCTGCTTTTTAGCGCGTGCATCCCGCGTGAGCCAAAAGAAGTTCTGTCCCGCGTGGATAAAAAAATTTACTATCCTCAAAGAGAAGGTTTATCTGGTCTATTCTGCCAGGTGGAAAGCCCATATATTGATGAAATGTTTAACCGAATAGAGCAATCCATGCCACAGAGCAAGGTTATCCTTGACCAGATAAAAATACAGGTCAGATTTTACTGGAAGAACGGAATGGGAGCGCGTTTTGTAATTATTGGAATACCAAAAGAGCTTCCCGCGCTTCAGGACTCTGTCGCAAGGATTTTTAAAGGAACTGAAATTCTGGTCGTTCCTCCTACGGAGCTTGAGCAGTTTGAAGGACTTTCAGTTTCTATGAAAAAAAATGATGACAATCTGGAGCTGATCGGAGTCAATCCTGACCCCAAGGCGGAATTGAAGGAGTACCACTTGCTAATAAATCCATGGAAATACCTACCTCTGGAGAGAAGGTTTGTCGGCGAGGGGTATGTATCTTATTCAAAACTTTTTTACAAAACAAGAAAAGGACATAGGTATCTAACCAGAATTGAAACCTTACAGGACCTTAATCAGGGAGCTGATTTCAAAAATCTGGTGGAACTGGATTATAAAGAGCAGAATGGCTTCTGGCTGGTCAGCAGGATGGTTTATAAAACCATAGTTGCTGATACTGGAAAGCCGGTGGTGGGTCCAGTAGAGTTGATTTTTACAGATTGTAACACAAATGGACCTATGCCTGTGGACATTTTCACTAAAGGCAAAATTCAGTTTATGGAACCAGCGCAGACCTCTGGAGCAAACGCCTCTCCTCCTTAACCTGAATAATCAATTGATAAAAAATATCTTCTGCACCTGACAGTTTAGTCGCTTCTTATCAAGCTATCAGACTTAAATTATATTCCCGGAATGATTAACCCTTCTCCCTTTTTGCCCAGAACCTTCCACGCATCTGGGAAACTCCTGAGAAGAATTTTTTTGAAAAACTCCAGGCTTTCATTTTTGTTCTCAAGGCTAATAGCCAGCTTCAAAGCCAATTCCGCAAATTCATCTTCTCCCCTTAGCTTGAGCAAATAAGCGTTTTCCATAAGACAAAACCTGATCTCCTCAAGGCTCTTCATAACCCCTTCTTCCGCGTACTTTTCAAAAACTTTCTCAATCCTCTCCATCTTCAGGGATTCGCTTATCTGAATCGGGCTTAGTGCAACTTCTTTCAATTCCTCCTCGCAAGCATCAATGATTCGCCGATCAAATTCCCATTTCTTGAAAAAGCTATGATTCAATAGTTCTTCAATCTGATAACTTGATAATGGAACTGATTTTATCTTCTCCTGGTCAAGCCCTCTAAGCGCAGGATGCTCAGACTCTATATCTTCAGGAATTTTAATCATAAATTTTTCCAAAAAAAGACGCGCCTCAGCTTTAGGCTCATGCTTCTGGGTTATGCTTTCTGCTCTTTTAAGCAACCATAAAAAATACTCTTTCGGAATTTCTATCGGCGTGACCATCATCGTGTCAATGCGGACCTCAGAAGCCATTTTTCGCGCCTTGCTTTCATTGCAGAAAAAAATTTTAGCAAGCCTGATGCCGTCTTTTAAGGTTAGATAAACGATCAATAAATTGCTACCCATAGTTCCGCTTGCAAAATAATAAACTATCTGCAAACTCTGGGATAATATCACCGGAGTGATTCTCACCCATTCCTTGAAAACCTTTGGAGCAAAAATCATTGTCTGGCTGGCTTCTAACTCCGGAATTGATACTCCATTAGATTTAAGCTGATGAATCGCCTTTTTTATAATTTTACGCTTGACCTTGCTCAATTCCGCCCTGCTTAAATTCATAAGCAGTGCAATCTCCTTTTTCTCAGCAAGCTCCTTAACAACCGCCTCAAAGCTATCATCGCCCAGCTTCAACAACTGCTCAAGCGAAACACTTTTATCAACTAACCCCTGCGCAACAGCTTTGAGAGATTCCAACTCCGGTTTCAACTCTAACTCCCCGTTAGATACTGCCTTCTCCAGAATCGCTATTCTTCTTGATAAAATTGTCCCGCTCATTCTTTCTCAACAATCGTGTATTCAAAAATGCCTTGAGCTGGAATAATTTCTTCTCTGCCTTCAAAATTCAGTGTCCAGATAACCTCTGCCTTCTCACGCATAAAAGCAGGCTCCCGGATCAGCCTGAACAAAATAGGCTCAGCCCAGTCCGGGGTTTCTTCCCTTACATCCAGAACATCCAATAACCTGGTCGTCTGGATCTCTCCTGTCAGCTTCATTCCACCGCCATCAATCGTGATTTTAGCCTGTCTTGGATATTTTCTGCCTCGCTTGGGCTCTGCTGTCCAGTCTGAAGGCTCAATCCTATAACTATCTGTCGCATAAATAATTTCTCCGTCCTTTATCACAATCAGCCAACTAACCCGCTTTCCTCCAAAAGCCTTTGGAGAATGATAATCAAGAAAATGAATTGCCCAGCCATTGCCAAAGCTACGCAACGCATACAACTCCTCCACCTGGCTTAAAAACCAGACCGTCTGGGTGTTATGGTCGCAGTATCCAAATCCGCTAACCTTTGTGTTTTTGCCATCAACCCGGATAGTTCCGCTCACACGCGCCAGAGGGATTGGAACAACCAGGTCATACCAGTCTCCATCAGGAGCGCCATAATGAACCGGACCATTGCCAGGACGCCAGGGCGGAGTTAAGGAATGAAATGTCAAATCCGTCTCTAAACCAGGAAGCGGTGCATACACCCGGAACTCAGGATAAAAACCGCTCCAGAAAGATTTGCCCATATTCAATCTTGGCTCGCTCTCTTCATATTTCATTTCCTTTAATGAGAGGACATCTTTCCGATAGGTCAGCCTTCCGTCAGCAGAGTAATGAGAATGATGCACCAGGATATTACTCAATGCGTATCCCATTCTTGCGTGGCTGAATTGAATATATCCCCCTGCGCCATCATCCAGATAATACACAAATGTCCAAGCCTGGCTGAAAAATTTTCCCTCCGCTGGAATAGGCTTCAGGTCATCTTTGGAAACATCCCTGTCAGGCTTGACCTTTACTCCTCCCTTAAACCCGTAAACAGGCTTCACATCCGCAGAAATTGCCAGCCCGCAAATCACCAATAAACCTATAGCCACCATCAATCTATTCCAGTTCTTCATCCTTCAAGCCTCCGATAAATAAATTTCCTTACAGCGCAAGCGAGTTTATTTCTGATTCAATTGTATTATTTCCCGGTATAGACACAATTCTTGTTAAGCCATAACTCCGGATTAATTGCCTCGCTATGATGCCTCATCTCAAAATATAGATAAGGACCTTTTAAAGAGCCTGTCTCTCCAACAGTGCCGATCGCTTCTCCCTTTTGAACACTCTGCCCAGCCACCTTATCAATCCGGTCCAGATGCGCGTAAAGAGAGTAATAATTAGAGCCATGGTCTATAATAACCAGGTTGCCATATCCGCGAAACCAGTCCGCATAAACCACATTGCCTCCATAAATCGCTCTTACCTTTTCTCCCTTTTTGGCTCTGATGTCTATTCCCTTCTGCATAGTCATGGTCTTGAAATTTGGGTCTATCTTTTCTCCAAACCGCTCCTCAATAGCCCCTGATACTGGCATACATAGCTTGCCCTGAAACAATGCAAATTCGCTCTGACGAACAGAACCCTGCTCCAGGCTCCGAAGCTTCTTCTCCAACTGCTGTGCTGATAAATCCAGCTCAGCAATAACCGCCAGATGCTTTTCCGCCTCCTTTTGAATACTCTCCAGTAGTTCCTTCTTCTTATTGCTCTCAAGCTCAACCTGCTCCTTTGCCCATCGCTCCCCTGCTATGTTTGCCTCCAGCCTCGCCTTTTCATCCTCAAGCCTCTGTCTAGCCTCAGAGAGCTTCTTTAAATCATCCTCATACGCCTGGATCAACTCCTGGTCCATAGCGTAAATCCTTCCCATATACTCATCTAAAAGCACCAAACTGGATATGGATTCAGATGAAAACAATATCTGCAACCCGCCAACCTCTCCCATCTTATATCTTGCCTCAAGCCTCTTGCTCAATAATTTTTTCCTGTCCTCCATATCCTTCTTGACCTTCTGAATCTCTATTTCCAGTGCCCGAATCTTTTTGACCAGCTCATCCCTTTTTCTCTCAAGCTCCTTGAGCTTATCATTATAAAAACGAATTTTCTTCTCCAGAAGGTCCATCTGCGCAAGAATTTTACCCTGCTCAGCCTCTGCCTCCTCCAGCTTCTTCCGCTCCGCATTGATCTCAGCTTTAATCTTTGCCAGCTCATCATTTACATTAACCGCGCCAATCAGAATGAGCGCAAGAGAAAATAATAGGACTGCGAAGAGCGTATGGTATTGACACTTTTGAAACTTGAAACCTTTCAAGCCTTCAACCCCTATGCCTTTTACACTTTCAAAAACTCCTGGAAGCTGACCATACTTCCAAGTATGCCGAGCATAGCCGCAGACCCTATAAGCAAAAGCATTTGACCCGGATCAAGAAAGCTGATTCCTGCCTGAGAAAAAAGCTGAAAAGGCACCTGGAGAAAATTCTTAAACAATAGCCATGTAAGCCATAGTAAAAAGATCGCAATCAGGCTCGCGCTAACAGCCTGCGTCACTCCCTCCAGCAAAAACGGAATCCGCAAAAACCCATCTGTGGCGCCCACCAGCTTCATAATCCCTATCTCCTCTCTCCGCGAATAAACCGTCAGCTTCACCGTGTTATAAATTATGAAGCCAGAAGCAAGAAAGATCAGACCGCCTATGGCAAATACCAGTATCCGGAATATGCGGACCAATGCCAGAAAATTCTTCAGCCATTTCTGACCATAAAAAACCTCATCCACACCCGGATTCTTCTTGACCTCTTCTGCAAATCTCTGGATGCTTGCTAGATTCCGGTATTTTTTATCCAGTTGAATCTCAAAACTCGCTGGAAGGGGATTCCGCTCAAGACCATCAAGAACCGCACTTCGGTCTTGAAGCATTTTTTTCAAACGCTGATACGCATCCTCACTGCTTACATAATTCAACCCCTTGACCTCCTGCCTCCCCTTAAGGTTTTTTTCCAGGTCCTTCTTCTCCTTCTCTCCTATGTCCCTTTTCAAAAAAATCACTACCTGAATCTGCTCCCCCCATTTCTCAGCAACAGAATCCAGGTTCTTCGCCACGAGCAGGAAAAGCCCCAAAATCACAAACGCAAACGCAATAATGCCAATTGAGAGGAAATTAAGATTACGATTGGCGCGGAAATTCTGAGCATACAGCCTGAAAGCAAATCCTAATTGCATCAGGTTCTCCCCAGCTCAAACCCGCCACTGGACTCCTCGCTGTCTCCCACCAACGAGCCACGATTCAATGAGATCACTCGCTTGGGATACGCCTGAATCAAACTCCGGTCGTGTGTGGCGAATAAAATAGTTGTGCCACGGTCATTAATCTCAAGAAAGAACTTCATAATCTCCTGAGTGATGTCTGGGTCAAGATTCCCGGTTGGCTCATCTGCCATAAGAATTTTCGGGTCATTGATTAGCGCCCTTGCTATTGCGACCCTCTGCTGTTCCCCTCCAGATAGCTTTTGCGGAAAGGATTCTACTCTATGATGCAACTGAACACGCTTCAAGGTCTGTAGCACACGCCTCCGTATCTCCCTGCGCGGAAATCCAAGTATCTCCAGCACAAATGCAACATTCTGGAAAACCGTCCAGTGATTGATCAGCTTAAAGTCCTGAAAAACCACTCCTAATTGACGGCGCAGATAAGGAATCTCACGAGGCTTTATCCGACTTATATTTTTACCGCCTATTAAAATCTGTCCCGCGCTAGGACGCTCTGCGGCAAAAAGCAGTTTTAACAGAGTGGTCTTGCCAGCGCCAGAAGGACCAGTAATATAGACAAACTCGCCCTTCCTGATCTTGATGTTAATCTCAGACAGCGCAGTGATGTCCCGCTCATAGATTTTCGCCACATGATAGAGCTCAATCATCCCTTCCTGCTTCGGAATCAGCTCCCACTATTTCTCGTCTTCCTTGAGCCTTTCTGACAAAAAACCCAGAATAACCTCGTCCAGGCTTTTATTGGAAATAATATCTGCGCCAAAAATATCCTCGTCCTTTAGCTCCTTATCCTCGCTCAACTCTATGGTCTTTTGAGCTGGCTTTTCTTTAATCTCCGCTTCAGCCATAGACTTTGGAGGAGTTGGTGCAGGCGCTGGCTTGGAAACCGCTGGCGCGGGAGATTGCGCTGGAACAGAGATGCCCAGTTTTGCGAATTCTTGCTGAACCAATGGATGATTATCAAACATATGGTTTTTCAAATCCTTAAGCATCTGCTTATGCTGGTCCTGCATCAACTCCCTAACCACATCCTGCAACCGCTCGTGCTTGATGATGTCCGCGTAGCTGATCTTCTTCCGCGCAACAATGTTCCCGCCCACATAAAGCAAAGTGATGATATGAGGATTATTTATACCGCTGTCCTCGGTCTGAATGTGAAAAGTAATCCCCTTGTAATTTACATTGTGGTTATACCCAGGAAGCATCGTGGCTTTTACTGGTCCTGCCATAATAGTTTATTATATCCAAATTTAAGGCGCTGTCAAAAATTTTTCCCAGCCTACGCGGTTTGACGAATTACGCGGTCGGTCCAAAGCTGGTTTTAACAAAATTCTCATACTGGTATAATAAAAGGGAAATAAAAGTCCGGCTAAATTTGAAAAATGGCGCTAAAGGAAAAAATTCTGGTGGTGGACGATGAGGAGGACATTCTGGAGCTGGTTCGCTTCAATCTTGCCAGAGCAGGATACCATGTGGATTGCGCTATAACTGGAAACTCTGCTCTGGAGAAGGCGATGAAGAACAGGCCGGATTTGATCATTCTGGATTTGATGCTTCCAGACCTAGACGGCTTGGAGGTGTGTAAAATTTTGAAAGGCGCTCCAGAGACCAGCGGTATCCCGGTGATTATGCTCACTGCTCGGGGCGAGGAAGCCGATATTGTTGTGGGCTTGGAGCTTGGAGCTGATGATTATATCAGCAAGCCATTCAGTCCCAGGGTTCTTCTGGCGCGGGTCAAGGCGGTTCTGCGGAGAAAGGCTGAAAAAGCCAAGCCCGGAGATGTTATACAGATTCATAATCTCCTGATTGACCCGGGCAGAAGAAAGGTTCTTGTGGCTGGCTCAGAAGTGGAGCTTACTTATATGGAATTTGAGATTCTTCATCTTCTTGCAAAAAAACCGGGCTGGGTTTTTTCGCGAGACCAGATCATTGACGCGGTTAAGGGAGAGGATTATGCGGTGACAGACCGCTCTGTTGATGTGCAGATTGCGGGTTTGAGGAAAAAGCTTGGGAAAGCCGGAGAATATATTGAGACTGTGCGAGGCGCGGGCTATCGGATGAAAGAGTGATATGAAATCCCGGAGGCTTTTCTGGAAGATTTATCTATCTTTTTTGCTCATCACTTTATTCTCTGCTCTTGCGGTTGGGTGGTATGCATCCAGTTCACTCTCGCGTTTTTACCTGGATAAAATTGCGGATGACCTTAAAGCCAGAGCCTGGCTGACGCGGGACGAATTGCAGAGGGAGGACATTCTTTCGGATGCAGGTCAAGTGGATGAGCTATGCAAACGGATCGGAGCAGGCACATCCACCCGGATAACGGTTATCTTAAGGTCTGGCAAGGTGATCGGCGATTCTATGGAAGAGCCGTCCAGGATGATGGATCATTCGGACCGGCCTGAGGTAAAGGAAGCGCTTTCCGGGAAGACTGGAAAAGCGGTCCGGTTCAGCCCCACCCTGAAACAGAGGATGCTCTATCTGGCTCTGCCTGTGGATAAGGATGGAGAAATAGAGGCTGTTGTAAGAGCTTCGGCTTCTCTTCAATCCATTCAGGATGCTATCCGTTCTATTTATCTCCGGATTTTTATTGCGGGGCTGATCATTGTAATTGTTTCTGGCTTAATTTCTTATGGCATTGCGCGCGGTATAACCTTGCCTCTTGAAGAATTGAAAAAAGGGGCGCAGTTATTTGCGGATGGGGATTTACGGCATCACCTGTCAGAAACTGGTTCAGAGGAGGTCGCGGGATTAGCTTTGGCGATGAATCGTATGGCAGAGGAGCTTGACCGGAAGATAAAGGAGTTGAGCGCTGAGCGGAATGAGCGGGAGGCTATTTTATCAAGCATAGTAGAGGGCGTGCTTGCTGTTGACCGGGAGGGCAATATCATCAGCGTGAATGAAGCAGGGGCAAAGATGCTGGGAATATCAGGTGCGCAAGCTAGGGGCAAAAGCATTGAAGAGATGATTAGAAATCCAGCATTGCAGAATTTGATCCGGCGCGCACTGAGCGAGACTGTGCCAGTTGAAGCGGAGATTGTTCTGAATACAGATGGCGAGAAGTTTTTTCAGGCGCACGCCGCGGTTATTTCAGATGCGCAGGGTAATTGCATTGGCGCGGTGATCGTGCTTAATGACATCACACGGCTCAAGCGGATGGAGAAGGTTCGGAAGGAATTTGTGGCGAATGTCAGTCATGAGATGAAAACTCCGCTTACAGCAATCAATGGTGCGGTGGAAACTCTTCTCTCAGGCGCATTAAGGAATTCGCAGGATGCTGAAAAGTTTTTGACGATGATTAAGAATAATTCTGAGCGATTGAACGCGATTGTTAATGATTTGCTGTTGCTTGCGCAGATTGAGCATGAGGATGAAAATCTCGGGATAAAGCTGGAAGAGAGGGCTCTCAAAAGGATTCTTGAATCAGCGATTCAGTCATTGAAGCCTTCCGCTTCTGAGAAAAGCATCAGCATAGAATTATCCTGCCCTGAAAATTTGGTCGGGAGGGTGAATCCCGTGATGCTTGAGCAGGCGGTGGTCAATCTTCTGGATAATGCGGTCAAATACAGCGATCCGGGAAAAGTGATTAAAGTGTCGGCAGAGTCAAAGGAAAAATGGATCGTGGTCTCGGTTGAGGATCAGGGTTTTGGCATAGCGAAGGAGCATCTGGAGCGCATTTTTGAGAGATTCTATGTTGTGGATAAATCACGAAGCAGAAGGCTTGGCGGAACAGGGCTGGGACTTGCGATTGTGAAGCACATTGCCCAGGCGCATCAGGGCTATGTTTCAGTGGAAAGCGAGCTTGGAAAAGGCAGTAAGTTTCAAATTTATATTCCCTCATAAACATTTATCTAATCAATTTCTTTCCTTCTTTTAACCTTCCCCTCGTAATGCCTTAATAGTCATGCTTTATGGTTTGCGCGACCGAGAAAGATATTTCGGGAGGAAGAAAAATGTTAGAAAAAAAAGAAAAGAAGGAGGAAAAGGAAAATGGAAAAGAGAAGATGGTGTCTTGTGATGGTGATTGTTCTGTATGTCTTGCTAGGGTCTACAGCAAACTCCCAGGAGAAAAAAGATGGCGGTTCCTGGATGGAAAAAATTTCACCTATGGCGGACTTCCGGTATCGGCACGAGGAGATTGATCAGGAAGAGACAGATTGGCGGACCCGGGACCGGATTCGGGCGAGATTATTTTGTTAAAAGTTTATCAATTATTAACAGGGCATTAACGAAATTCTAACAATTGGGCTTTATATTAAAGCAGGTAAAAATCAGGAGGAAAAAAATGATTAAAATAGTTATTAAGGGCTTATTAGTTGGTTTGATTATGGCAATATCTGGACTGCTCGGAGAAGTGGGTTTTGCTCAGTCTAAAACCTTGAATGGCGCTGGCGCGACCTTTCCATATCCGATTTATTCTCAGTGGGCATATCAGTACAATCAGATAACTGGAGTAAAAATTAATTATCAGTCCATAGGCTCTGGTGGAGGAATTGCCCAGATAAAGGCTAAAACAGTTGATTTTGGTGCATCTGACGCTCCGCTTACTGTTGAGGACCTTAAAGCAGAGGGTTTGACACAATTTCCGCTAATTATTGGTGGCGTAGTTATAGTGGTTAATTTATCAGACATCAAGCCCGGGCAATTAAAGCTGACTCCGGAGCTTCTTGCAAATATCTTTTTAGGCAAGATTACAAAATGGAATGACCCGGCGATTGCGAAGGTTAATCCCGGGCTTAAGCTGGCTAATAAAGACATCACTGTTGTGCATCGTGCAGACGGGTCTGGCACCACCTGGCTTTTTACAAATTATCTGGATAAGGTATCGCCTGAATGGCATACAAAAGTAGGCACAGATAAGTCAGTAGCCTGGCCTGTTGGATTAGGCGGAAAAGGAAACGAGGGTGTAGCGGGATATGTGCAACAGATTAACGGCGCGATCGGTTATGTTGAATTTGCGTATGCCTTGCAGAATAAAATGACTTACACTTTGCTCCAGAACCGGGCTGGTAAATTTGTGTCGCCCTCAATAGAAAGCTTCTCAGCGGCGGCGGGAAACGCGGATTGGAAAAATGCGCCAGGGTTTTATCATGTGCTGACAGACCAGCCTGGAGATGACAGCTGGCCCATAACAGGCGCGTCGTTTATCATTATTCATAAGGAACAGCCTGATGCGGAACACGGCAGAGAGATGCTTAAGTTTTTTAGCTGGTGTCTTCGTAACGGGGCTGAGGAAGCAAAGAAATTACAATATGTTCCTTTACCAAAGAATCTGGTGGAATTAGTGGAAGCATCCTGGAAAGCAGAAGTTAAATCAGGCGGCAAGCCTGTTTGGAATTAGGGTAAAACGAGCAGGGGTTGATGCTTTCTTTAAGGAATTCCAGGTGGCAGAGGCGCACAGACTTTATTTTCAGGATTTTAACTGTGCTGTGCGCCTCTGTAATTGCTTTTGTTTTAGTTCTAATCATATACGAGCTTTTTGTTAACTCAGGACCTTCGTTTAAGAAGTTCGGGTTGAGGTTTCTAGTATCAAGTATATGGAATCCAGTAACAGGGGAATTCGGGGCTTTAAGCAGTATATTCGGAACCATAGTTTCTACCATCATTGCTATGGCTCTTGCGGTACCGCTTGCGATTGTCACTGCGTTATTTCTCACTGAGTTAGTTTCTCCAGCAATAAGTAAGCTGGTTGGCATCGGGATTGAACTATTAGCGGCTGTTCCAAGCATTATTTATGGAATGTGGGGTCTATTTGTGTTTGCGCCATTTATGAGCAATCATATCCAGCCAGCACTCGCACGGTGGTTTGGATTTCTACCGCTCTTCTCGGGACCCCCAATGGGTATTGGAATGCTTACAGCAGGTATCATTCTGGCTTTAATGGTCGTTCCTTTTATATGCGCGGTAACGCGTGATGTGTTCCTGATGGTTCCATCAGTTATTAAAGAATCAGCGTTCGGAATGGGCGCTACCACATGGGAAGTCACAAGTAAGGTAACTATCCGCTATGGTCTCCAGGGGATCATCGGCGCCTGTTTTCTTGGATTAGGACGCGCTATTGGAGAAACAATGGCTGTGACATTTGTGATCGGTAATGACCATAACATTTCCGCATCGCTATTTAGCGCTGGCAACAGCATTGCATCTACTTTAGCAAATGAATTTTCCGAAGCGTCAGACCCTCTTTATTTAAGCTCGCTTGTAGAGCTGGGTCTAACGCTTTTTTTAATAACCATAGTTATTCAGTCCCTGGCATGGGTCTGGCTCAGACGGATGAAACGAAAAATGAGGGTAACCTTATGAAGGACCGCTCTTTATTTATTCGCCATAGTGTCAACTTTGGAATTAAGGTCATTTCCTCTCTTTCTGCGGTTTTAACTTTATTTATGCTCGGGTGGATTCTATATGTTGTAGCCTCACGCGGATTAGGCGCATTTCATCTTGATTTCTTTCTGAAACTTCCCACTCCGCCCGGCGTTCCAGGCGGAGGCATTGCAAATGCTATTATTGGCACAGCTCTTATAACTCTTCTCGCGACTTTAATCGGTGTTCCTGTAGGCATACTTGCTGGTATATATCTTGCCGAGTATGGTCTTGATTCTCGTGCTTCTAATGCTGTTAGATTCCTTGCTAATATCTTAATGGGCACGCCTTCAATTATTATTGGCGTTTTTGTTTATACCATCCTTGTTATGCGCATGGGTAATTTCTCCGGATACGCAGGCGCAATTGCTCTGGGCATTATAATTCTGCCTGTTGTAGCTCGCACCACAGAGGATATGTTAAGACTGGTTCCTAATTCTATGCGCGAATCCGCGCTTGCTCTGGGTGCGCCTCGCTGGAAGGTAATTCTTGGCATAGTGTTCCGCTCCGCTAAAGCCGGTCTGGTTACAGGAGTTCTACTTGCTATTGCGCGTGTGAGCGGAGAAACCGCGCCTTTGCTTTTTACAGCGCTTAACAGTCCATACTGGGTCAAAAGCCTGAATGAGCCAGTGGCTAATTTGACAGTGACAATTTTCAATTATGCAATGAGCCCATATGCGGACTGGAAAGAAAAAGCCTGGGGCGCGTCTTTACTTATTATGTTTGGTGTGCTTGTGGTCTCTATACTTGCAAGATGGTTTTTTAGAGAGAAAAGAGTATAAACAGGAAATTTGAAATGAACAATAGTTATCTTAAGCCAGGGTCAATTATAGTTACTCGGGAGAAATTATCGCCTGATAGAGATGCTTTACAGGTTAAGGTTAAAGTAAAAAACCTCTCGTTTTTTTATGGCACACAACAGGCACTGTTTGATAATAACCTGGAAATTTTTGAAAACTGCGTCACGGCAATTATAGGACCAAGCGGTTGTGGCAAGTCAACACATATCCGGGTTTATAATCGCATTTATGAAATGTATCGTGGTCATCTGGCTACGGGTGAGGTATGGATGGATGGACAGAACATACTTGACCCTGGTCAGGATTTGATCCAGCTTCGCAAAAAGGTCGGGATGATCTTTCAAAAGCCCACTCCATTTCCTCTCAGCGTATTTGAGAATGTAGCTTACGGGCTTAGGCTACATTATAGAATGAGCCAGGGCGAGCTCTCTGAACGCGTTGAAGAGGCGCTAAAACAAGCCGCTCTATGGGATGAAGTGAAGGATAAGCTGGATGAATCAGGTCTGGCGCTTTCAGGTGGACAACAGCAGAGATTATGTATTGCGAGAGCAATAGCTATTAAGCCTGAGCTTTTATTGATGGATGAGCCTACGAGTGCGATTGACCCTGTTGCTACTGCCAAGATTGAGGAACTGGTTGATACTCTCAAGAAGAATTACACGATCGTGATCGTGACCCATAATATGCAACAGGCGGCGCGTATTTCTGACTTCACGGTTTTTTTCTATGAAGGACGCATTATAGAGTTTGGAGAGACACAGCAGATATTCACAAATCCTCGTGAAAAGCAGACTGAGGATTATATAACTGGCAGATTTGGATAAGGAGGCTCAAGATGGCTAAAACCTTAAACCGCGAGATAGAAAAACTCAAGAGACAGATTCTCTCTTTAGGCGCGATAGTAGAGGACAGGGTAAATCAGGCGGTTAAGGCTCTTCAAGAGCGAAATGCAAAACTGGCGCAATTGGTGATTGACGGTGACCCGGAGATAGACCAGATGGAGGTGGACCTGGAAGAGGAGTGTCTTAAAATTTTAGCGCTTCATCAGCCAGTGGCTATAGACCTTCGCTTTATTATTGCGGTGCTAAAGATCAATAACGAGCTTGAAAGGATTGGAGACCTAGCAGTTGACATCGCTGAACGAGCCGCGTTTTTAGCCACTCAAAAGCCAATAGAATCTCCAATTGATTTTGCAATTATGTGCGAAAAGACCATTTCTATGCTTAAGAAAAGCCTGGATTCCCTGGTTAACCGGGATGCAACCATTGCTCTGGAGGTCTGCGCTACTGATGATGCGGTTGATGCAATTAACCGTCAGATGTATCGGAAGATAGAAGAAAACATATTAAAATACCCGGAGCAAATAGATGCCTATATTCACCTTCTCAGCTCTTCCAGACATCTGGAACGAATAGCTGATCACGCCACTAACATTGCAGAGGATGTAATTTATATGATCACCGGAGACATTGTCCGGCATTGCGCCGAGGATTATGCGCATCAGATAAAAACTTAAGCAATCGCTTTTCCCTCTTAAACTTGAGCCCACAGCCGCGGCAAGGATCGCGACCGGGTTCCGTTCTCTTTAAACGCGGCGAATGATTTAATTTTGAACCCGTTGGTTTTTGAATCAATCTAAAATGCTTTCCTCGCTGGTTGACAACAGCTGGTTTCAGAGTTTATAATCTCGCTTGAATCAATGAACAAATCCACGAAAGTTTTGATTGTGATTCCAGCGCGGATGGCTTCCACAAGACTTCCGGGCAAGGTTCTGGTTGATCTTAATGGAAAGCCAATGGTTCAATGGGTGTGGGAGCAGGCGAGGCAGGCAAAGCTGGCGAATGATGTTATCATTGCCACTGATGATGAGCAGGTATTTGAAAGGGCGCAAGGGTTTGGCGCAAAGGTTATGATGACTTCTCCGTTCCACAAAAGTGGCACGGAGCGTGTAGCAGAGGTTGCGAATCGGCTGAATTTTGACCTGGTTATTAATCTTCAGGGCGATGAGCCTTTGTTTTCTCCAGTTGCCATTGACCAGATGATTGAAACTATGCTCGGAAGCGAGAGTATCCAGATGGCTAGTTTAAGGGTAGAGATTCAGGAGCTATCTGATTATTTGAATCCGAATGTGGTTAAGGTCATTGTGGATAATCAGGACAATGCGATTTATTTTAGCAGGCATCCGATTCCATATTTTCGCGGAATGGACGAGTTGCTTGAGAAGTGGGAAAAAACCGGATTCCGTCCGCCAGAGCTTGTGCCTCCACCTTATAAGCATCTTGGCATCTATGGTTTCCGTTTTGATTTTTTAAATGCTCTGGTGCATTTACCAGTAACAGAGCTTGAGCAGGCGGAGAAACTGGAGCAGTTGCGAGCGCTGGTCTGGGGGTTTAAAATTAAAGTTTCGGAAACAGCTTATGACTCGGTGAGCATAGATACTCCTGAGGACCTTGAAAAGGTCCGGAGGATGCTTGGAGAAAATCAATCCAGATGATAAAAAAGGCTGAAAGAGCTAGGTCTGTGAAATATATTTTTGTAACAGGTGGAGTTGTCAGCTCTCTTGGAAAAGGAATTAGTGCGGCGAGCATAGCGGCTCTTTTAGAGGCGCGAGGATTAAAGCTCACGATGCTCAAAATGGATCCATACATCAATGTAGACCCAGGCACTATGAATCCTTTTCAACACGGCGAGGTGTTTGTGACTGATGATGGCGCAGAGACAGACCTTGACCTGGGGCATTATGAACGGTTCACGCATTGCGTTTTAGGCAGGAGAAATAATTTTACCACCGGACAGGTTTATGAGACTGTAATTAACAATGAGCGTAAAGGGGTATATCTTGGCTCAACTGTTCAGGTTATTCCGCATATTACGGATGAGATTAAGCGCAGGATTAAGTCATTAGAGGAGGATGTTGATGTTGTGGTTGTGGAGGTTGGGGGCACGGTTGGAGACATAGAGAGCCTTCCGTTCCTTGAGGCTATTCGGCAGTTTCAATATGATGTAGGTCCTGAGAATACCTGTTATGTTCATGTGACGCTTGTTCCTTACATAAGTGCGGCAGGGGAGCTTAAGACCAAGCCCACCCAGCATTCTGTTAACAAGCTCCAGGAGATTGGTATAAGGCCTGACATTCTTATCTGCCGTTGCGACAGGCCTCTGTCAGAGAGCCTTAAGGCGAAAATTGCTCTTTTCTGCAATGTTCGTAAGGAACGGGTTATCTCTGCTGTGGATGTAGAGACTGTATATCAGATTCCGCTGATTTTTCACGAAGAGGGTCTGGACCAGCAACTGGTTGATGTGCTGAATATCTGGACTGGGTCTCCGCATCTGGAAATCTGGGAAGATATTTCAAAAAAAGTTTTGGAGCCAAAGGAGGATGTGCGGATCGGGATTGTGGGTAAATACACGAGCCTGAAAGAGTCTTATAAGAGTTTGAATGAGGCGCTTCTTCACGGAGGCATTGCTAATAATTGTCGGGTCAAGCTGAAGTTTATAGAATCGGAAAGTATGGAGAAATGCGCAGACCCTTATGAAGAATTGAGGGATTGCGATGGGATTCTTGTCCCGGGCGGTTTTGGAGAGCGTGGGCATGAGGGAAAAATCCGGGCTGTGCAATATGCGCGCGAGAAGAAGGTGCCTTTTTTTGGAATATGCCTGGGATTGCAGATGGCGGTTGTAGAATTTGCCAGGAATGTAGCAGGGTTAAAAGATGCGGATTCTACAGAATTCAATCCGGACACACCACATCCTGTAATTCACCTGATGGAGGACCAGAAGTATCTGGAAAAGCTGGGCGGGACAATGAGGCTTGGAGGCTGGGATTGCGTTCTGGAAAAGAAGTCATTTGCCTATAAGGCTTATGGCGCCATGCAGATTAGGGAGCGACATCGGCACAGATATGAGTTTAATAATGACTATCGCGAAAGGCTCAGCCGTAAGGGGCTTAAGCTGACAGGCTTGACTCCGGACAATATGCTAGTGGAGATTATTGAGCTGGATGAAAAGAAGCATCCGTGGTTTTTGGGATGTCAGTTTCATCCGGAATTTAAGTCCCGTCCCTGGAGCCCGCATCCATTATTCCGGGAATTCATCAAGGCTTCGCTTTTTCATAAAAGAACATCATCCAAAAAGGCTCGCTGAAAAAAGCCCTGCAACTTGACTATCAAATCAAAATGGGAAAAGCTAATTAGAAAGTAAATCAATGGGAAGAATATTAGAAAAGCTCCCTGTCCCATTTTATCAAACGGGTCTAGGCGCGGCCTATCTTGGCGACACTCTGTCGCTGATTAAAAATTTACCGGATAAGTCAATAAACTTAATTTTAACTTCGCCTCCTTTTGCGCTAACCAGGAAAAAAGAATACGGGAACAAAGACGCGGATGAATATGTTGAATGGTTTTTACCTTTTGCCTGGGAATTCAAAAGAGTCCTCGCTGAGGATGGCTCTTTCATTCTTGATCTTGGCGGGGCTTATTTGCCCGGAGCGCCGGTGCGGAGCATTTATCAATATGAACTGTTAGTTGCTCTTTGTAAGGAGGTCGGATTTTATCTAGCGCAGGAATTCTTTCATTATAATCCATCCCGACTCCCTGCTCCGGCAGAATGGGTAACCGTAAGAAGAATCAGGGTCAAGGATTCCGTCAATGTTGTTTGGTGGCTATCCCCTTCTAAAACGCCCAAAGCTGATAACCGAAAGGTTCTTAAGCCTTATAGCGAGAGTATGAAAAGCCTTTTAAAAAATGGATATAAGCCCAAGTTAAGGCCAAGCGGACATAGTATTTCTGCCAAGTTTATGAAAGCGCATGAAGGAGCAATTCCTTCCAATGTTTTAGAATTAGCCAATACCGAGTCAAACAGCTATTATCTTAGACGCTGTAAAGAAGAAGGAATTAAACCCCATCCCGCCAGATTCCCGGAAGGCTTTGCGGAATTCTTTATAAAATTGACCACGGAAAGAGGCGACTTGGTTCTGGATCCCTTTGCCGGATCAAACACCACTGGATATGTTGCGGAAAAATTGGGCAGAGAATGGCTCGCCTTTGAGATCAAAGAAGAATATCTTAAAGGAAGCGCCTTTCGGTTTGAAGAATTTAATGATCTGTTTGGCAGGCAAGCGATTTATGGCAAAACTCGGTAAAGAAAAACTTTTTGATGTTGTAATAACCTCCATCCGAAATTGTGGCTGGCAAGTGGTTCTTCTGTCAAAGATTGATCAACACCCCTTGAGGTTCAAGATGTTCAAAGATGAGGAAGGCTATCTGGTTCGGGCATATATCTGGAATATTACACATGGCGGTGGCGCGCTGAGACCAGCAGATGAGTTCCGCATTCAAATTACCGGCGTAAACCAATTCACGCCAGAGACGGATGGCAAAACCGTCATTCTTGGCTGGTGGGATGAGGCGGGTGTTTTTGCAGGGTTTGACTTTCGCTTTCATAATCAGCCATTGGGAGCCTCGCCATCTTTTCAAATTAAAGAAGAATGTCTTAGACAGGCCTATGAAAAAGGTTTTTGTCCCTATAAGAAAGAAAATCAAGAAATTGCTATTGCTTTCCGGCCTGACTTTATTGTTGAATATATAAGGTCTTTAGAGAGTTTGCATAACTTTGGACAGACGGATAGGGATTTTGAAATACTTTCCTCAGTCGCCATTAACCCATCTGCAGTTAGCGATGAACAGGTCGCAATGGTCTCTGAGCCTCGGCGAATTACCGTAGCGTCTTTAAGACGAGCTTTACGAGATAATAGTTTTAAGAATAGGGTTCTGAATGCCTATAGCCATAAATGCGCAGTATGCGGATTACAATTGGATTTAGTAGAAGCGGCTCATATTGTTCCAGTCGCTCATCCCAATAGCACCGATGAAACTTCCAATGGAATAACGCTATGCGCCCTTCATCATAAAGCCTATGATAAAGCGCTCATTACTGTTAACGAACAATATCGGGTGTTAGCAAGTGAAACTAAAATGAACTATTTGCTTGAAATCGGACACGAGGAAGGGAAAGAGAGTTTTTTGGGAAATTTAAGACCCTTTATTATTCTTCCCCCTGCGGAGAGGGATAGAGCAAATCCAGAATACTTAAAGATCGGGATGGAGATAAGAGGTTGGCAAACTTGATCAAAATCGGCAATCTCAAGGTCGGCAAGGGCGCTCCGCTTTTCCTTATAGCTGGTCCCTGTGTGATTGAGAGCGAGAGGCTCACTCTTCAAATTGCAAGAGAGCTGAAAAAAATCTGCGCGCGAGTGGGCATAGGCTTGATCTTTAAGGCGAGTTTTGACAAAGCAAATCGCTCTAGCATTGACTCCTTTCGCGGTCCTGGATTAAACGAAGGATTGAGGATTTTGAAAACAGTCAAAGATGAGTTAGGGCTTTTAGTATTAAGTGATATTCACGAGCCGAATCAGGCAGAGCCAGCTTCCCAGGTGCTTGATGTAATCCAGATTCCAGCGTTTCTTTGCAGACAAACCGACCTGATTGTTGCCTCGGCAAAAACTGGAAAGCCTCTGAACATCAAGAAGGGTCAGTTTATGTCTCCTGAGGAGATGGCAAATGTGGTTGAGAAGGCTGAGCGCGCAGGCGCTAGGAAAATAATTCTCACGGAGCGTGGCACTTTTTTTGGTTATCATAATTTAGTGGTTGACTTTAGAAGTTTTCAGATTATGAAGGAGCTTGGTTATCCGGTTGTGTTTGATGCGACTCATTCTGTTCAGAAGCCAGGAGGCGCTGGCAAAAAAAGTTCTGGGGAGCGAAAATTTATCCCGATGCTTACTAAAGCCGCGGTAGCCGCGGGAGTGGATGGCTTGTTTATGGAAGTGCACCCGCATCCGGAAAAGGCATTGAGCGATGGAGCAAATAGTTTGAGGCTGGGTGAGCTGGAGGGATTGCTCAGGGAGATTATGAAAGTAGCGAGTAGCCAGGAAAAATGCAAGAAAAAATTACAGATTTCGGACAATTGACCTTTTGGCAAAAGGCGCATCAATTAGCCTTGAAAATTTATCAAATCACGCGACAATTGCCATCTGAAGAAAAATATGGATTGGTGTTCCAGATGCGCAGGGGGGCGAGGATGCTTGCCGGCTTAATCGCCTCCATTGAGCAATCTAAAAGAGAAAAATATAATAAAGGAAAAGGAATGATGCCAATTTATAAAATCATCTGGATGCTGGCTACTGGCTACTGGTTACAGGCTACTAAAAATGTCCATTAACCTCGCCAAACGCGTCCTTTTGATTGAAGCAGAAGCCTTGCGAGAGATGGCGCAACGGCTTGGAGATGAGTTTCTTCGCGCAATAAAAATTCTAAAAGCCTGCTCTGGCAAAGTGGTCATCACTGGACTCGGCAAAAGCGGTTTAGTGGGTCAAAAAATCTCCGCCACTTTCGCTTCTACAGGCACGCCTTCTTTTTTCCTTCATCCGGCAGAAGGATTGCACGGAGACATTGGGATGCTTTCAAGAGGCGATGTCATTCTAGCTCTTTCTAATTCCGGCGAGACAGAAGAGTTGATAAAAATGATTCCATATTTTAAAAGACTGGAGCTTCCTCTGCTCGCTATGACCGGGAATTTAGAATCCACACTGGCGAAAAGCGCGGAGGTGGTTTTAGATGTGAGCGTAAAGGAAGAGGCGTGTCCGTATAATCTGGTTCCAACCGCAAGCACAACTGCGATGCTGGCAATGGGAGACGCTCTTGCGCTTGCATTACTTGAAGAAAAGGGATTTAAGCCAGAGGACTTTGCGCTTCTTCATCCAGCAGGTGCTCTTGGGAAAAAGCTTCTGCTCAAGGTCTCGGATTTAATGCATACCGGGGATGAAATCCCGATAGTCAAACCCACTACGCCTATGAAGGAAGTGATTTTGACAATGAGCTCCAAGATGCTCGGGCATACCTCAGTGCTTGACAAGGGAAAACTGGTTGGAGTTATCTCAGACGGAGATTTGCGCAGGGCAATGGAAAAGTATCCGGATATTTTTAAGAAAAAAGCAAAAGACATTATGACTAAAAATCCTAAAATAATTTCTCCAGACGCGCTCGCTGTTGATGCGCTTTCCATGATGGAAAAAATGAAGATTACATCGCTTTTAGTCTGTGATGACCCTGAAGGCAAACATTTAGTCGGAATCATCCACCTTCACGATTTGCTTAAAGCAGGAGTGGTATGACTATTTTTTGATCTTCAAGTTTCCATTCTTCTTTTCCTGATGCTTCACCTGCCAGTCCTTGATCTGGTATCTGGCGTCGTAAGTTAGCTCGTAGTCTGATGAGCCGCTTTTGAGAAGATTGTAAGCCCAGTTGCCCATTCCCACAAGGTCAAGCGAAAGCGGGATTTTTATTTCTGCTTCAGACCCGGGCGGGATGTTTGCAGAGCCGATTTCTCCGGAGGAAAAATTTTTGCCACTCATTTTAAGATTGTAATCAGCTTTGCTAATAATCAGCGGGAAGTTATTAGGATTGAATATGTTTAGCCCCATCTCCAGCTTTGCGGATTGAAGAGAAATGTTGTTGAGCTTAAGCTCCACTGCGTTTATCCTCGGTGGCTTTACCACAGGCAATTTGCCACGGACATCATAAGGAACTGGGATCGCTCCAATGGGAGTATCCAGCTTAACCTGTCCCTTAAGCCGATATGGGACCTCATCCTGATTTCTGATAGAGTTATATACTCTGTTCAGGTCATCATATTTCAACGAGAGCGGAACCTTACAATGACTTTTTCCAGATGCTGTGACCTCCATTTTCTCGTTTGACTTGCCAGATAAAAAAGGCTCATTATTGAGCTCAAGCTCATAATCCATTTCCGCAAGACTCAAGCCAATGGGATTTGGATTATCAATTGCGAGTTTTGCCAGAAGGTCCAGCTTCTGTGCGGAAATTCCTGTAATCGCAAGGTCATCCAAAGAGACCTTTGGCGTCTGGATCTTCTCCTTGATAAGCTCTCCTGCTTTTTGACAGCCGGTTAAAATCAGCAAACCCAAAGCAACGCTCAAAACCATTTTTATATTTGCTCTCATCATTTCCTCCTTTCTCATTGCGCGGGGGACTTTAGTCTCTGTCTCTTAATTCTTCTGATTCATATATTTTATTCACTGCCTCAGGGTCAAGCGCCAGTTTGACCAGCGCGTTCGCCAAAATGGTATTGCTGGTTGACCGATAGCGCTCTTTTAATTTTTTTGCGCCCAGCAATCCAGCAAACGCAAGCAAGCCGTCAATTATTTTCGCGCCAAAAAGTTCGCCAGGTCTTTTGTCATCCCTGTCACGACCAATGATAAAACTTGGACGGGCAATGATATAAGGGATTCCACTCTGGAGCAATTCCTGCTCTGCTTTGGCACGCGCCCGGTAATAAGGAGAACTGGCTCCGGGCTTAACCCCTACTGCGGAAAGGTAAATAAAAACAGGTTTAATTCCAGCGGACAAAACCGCGTTAAGCAGAAGCGATGTCAAGCCATAATCAATTGCTTCATAGTCCTGTGTTTTCCGGTCTTTGCCCTGTTTTACTGCCTGCTTGATTCTAGCCCTTGTGGTTCCAAGCAGAGAAAAAACATAAGCTGGTTTCAATGCCATAAGGGTCTCTGTCATAGCCTTTATCTCCCAGGCAGTAGTGTCAATTTCAGCGCCCATTTTTTGAAACCGCTCCCGCCATTCCTCTATACGACTGGAATCCGGACGGATATGAGCAACCGTGGGAATTCCTTTTTCTCTGAGAACGCGCACTACCTCCCTGCCAGTGAAGCCAGTTGCGCCTGCCACAAAAGCCTTTCCAGCTATTTTCATCTGTTCATTAGTCATAAACAAAAATCAACTTTTCGGTGATTTTCTATCTGTTTTTACTCTGCTATGATTTTATTGTCAATCCGCCATCAATCACAATGGCTGTGCCAGTAATAAAACCCGCATCCTCTGATGCCAGAAACGCTACAACTCCAGCAATATCATCCACAGTTCCAAGTCTATGAAGCGGGATGCTTTTCAGGATACGCTCGCGCCTTTTTTCATCCGCGATGATCGCCGCGAGCATCTCTGTCTGGATAGGTCCAGGACAGAGCGCATTTACAGTGCAATTATATCTCCCGAACTCCACAGCATTTGCGCGAGTAAGGCTTAATACACCGCCTTTGCTTGCGCTGTAAATAGGCAAAAGCCCTGACCCGTGAATGGCTTCCACTGAAGAAAGGTTAATAATTCTTCCTCTCCCGCTTTGTTTAAGATATAGTGATGCGGCGCGTGTGACATAGATTACGCCTTTGAGGTTCACATTCAAAACCCTGTCTATCTCCGAGTCCGGAACCACATCCAGAAAACCGCCAGTGCTAACACCCGCATTATTCACAAGAACATCCAGCCCCCCTAAAGCCTCAACTGATTCCTTAACCATACGCTCCGCATCTGTTCGCACAGAAACATCCGCCACAATCGCAATCGCCTCTCCTGCTTTTGTCCTGATCATCTCCGCAGTCTCTTTTACCCTATCCTCTTTTACATCCCCGAGTGCTACTCTGCATCCTTCCTCTGCCAGCCTCAGCGCAATAGCCCTTCCGATCCCAGACCCTGCCCCTGTCACCAGCGCTCTCAATCCCTTTAATCCTCTCATCAATCCTCTCCTTCGTGGCGCAGGACTTCTTCCTGCGCACAACTAAATTGTGTGAGAAAATTTATTCCTGATTCCTTTCCGGATAAGCCATTTTCTTGTTCTCAGTAGCCTTAGCTGAAGCAGAATCCCTGATTAAATTCTCCACCCGAATTAAAACATCCTCCACAGAAATCTCTGAAAAGCATTTCAGCATCTCTTCCTTTGAACACGGATGCCTAGAGCATTGCTCGCAATACTTTGGAGCAAGAACCGGCAGAAAGTTTTTTGATAAAGGCATCCATTTTTTTAAATGAGCATCCAGACCTTTGCGAGGACCATAAATCGCGATTGAAGGAGTTCCAACCGCAACCGCAAGATGCAAAGGTCCGGAGTCAGTGCCAATGAATAAGCGTGCGTCTTTAAGCAGGCTTGCAAGCTCTGGAAGCGTAAGCTCAAATGCAGTGAGGAACTCAGCTTGTTTGCCCTGGCATTCCTGCTGAAAAATTGCTCTATCCTCTCTCTGGCCAATCAAAATCACTCTTGCGCCAAAATCCTTTTGCATACGCTCCGCCAATTCCACGAATCCTTGCCAGCGCCGTTCCTTTTCTGACTTTGCAAACGGATGAATCACAGCCACAGGCTGAGCAGTTCCGCCCAGCAGGGCTTTTACGCGCTCTGATGGCTCTGGAGACCAGTATTCTAACCTGGAATCTTCAGCCTTAATCCCGAGCTCCTTGACCAGAGAAAGATTTTGCAGAATCACATTTTCATCTTCCCGGTATGGGATTTTTTTTGTGAGCAGAGAAAATTCCCCGGGGTCAAATCCAATTCTAAGCTTTGCCCCGCTCAGGAATCCAATCAACTCGGAGCGAATGAATCTCCGGAAATGAACAGAATGAGTGAATTTTAGTCTGCGCAAATTTGCAATCATTTTAAGATAGCCTGGTCCAGCTTTATGTTGATTTTTCTGGTCATAAACAATAACCTGATCCAGAAATGGGCATCCTTTCCAGAGCTCATAAGTCCTCGGATCGCAGAGCAGGACAAGAAAGGCTTGTGGCAATTCTTTGCGAATTGCTCTTATGGCAGGAATGCTCACAAGCGCATTCCCGATGGAGCCGAATCTTATAGCCAGAATTCTCATCGGCATCTTTTCTAAATTATACCAATTCTCGGAATAAGCCAATTGCTCTGAAGTAATTTTGAGTGCTCTGGCGCTAGTGAACCCTGAGCTCAAGTTTAATATCAGTTTGTAAAAACTTTTTTATGAGCTATACTATCTAATACGATTCCTGGATTCAGCCCATCTGGCATCGTGAAGAGAGGTATAGAATGGAGGAAAGAAAATTTAGATTGGACTGGGCTGGGGCTTGCCTTAGAATAGCTTGCTAAATCATCCAATTATAGATTCAAAAATTTAATGAAACACGGTAAAAGATTAAGGACTTTTCGGAGCGAGGAGCGCGCAGGGATAATTTCGGTTCATCCCAGGGGGTTTGGATTTGTCCAGCTAGATTCTGGTCAGACTGGTAATTCCAGCGAGAGCGATATTTTTATTCCAGCAAGCTGTCTTGGCTCAGCAATGCCAGGGGACAGGGTTTTGATAAGAATTCATCAGCGCAGGCATAGAGGCAATAAGCGTGAAGGCTCTGTGATAAAAATTCTGGAAAGAGGAATCAAAGAGTTTGCTGGATTTTTCAATGGGACTTATGTGATTCCAAGAGATGAGCGCATTGTCTATTGGTTCTTTGTCTCAAGAGAAAATAATTGTGGCGCTAAATCCGGCGATATAGTTATTGCCAGGATTCTGTCCTATCCTTCTCAGAGCGGACAAGGGGAGGCAGAGATAACACAGGTTCTGGGCACCGAGTTAAATGCAGAGGTTGAGAGCAAGCTGGTCTTAAGGCAATACGGGTTTAAGGAGGAGTTCCCTCAATCTGTCAAGAGCGAGTTGAGGCGCATCCCTGAGCGTGTGCTCCCAAAGGATTTGAGCCATCGGAGAGACATCCGCGAAATCCCGCTTGTGACGATTGATCCAGAGGACGCCAGGGATTTTGACGATGCTGTAGCAGTGAAGAAGACAAACGCTGGGTTTAAGCTCTGGGTAGCGATTGCGGATGTGAGTCATTATGTCAAGAGCGGTGGCGCTATTGATGAGGAATCCTATGCCAGGGCTACAAGTGTTTATTTGCCGGACCGGGCTGTTCCGATGTTGCCAGAGCCTATCTCAGCAGGGATTGCGAGTCTGGTTCCAAATGAAGACCGGCTGGCAATGGTTGCGGACTTAGGCTTTGACCAGCAAGGCAACATAATCAGCCGTGAGTTTTATCCTGCTGTTATCCGGAGCAGATTCCGGCTGAATTATAATGAGGCGCAACAAATTTTAGACCGGTCTGAGCCATTGCTTCACAAGAAGTATCAATCAATAGAAGGTATGTTTTCCCAGATGAGAAAGCTTGCGGAGATTCTTTGCAAGCGAAGAAGACAGAGAGGCGGTCTGGATTTTGACCTTCCAGAGGCAAAGGTGAAGCTGGATGAAAATGGGGAGCCGATTGATATTTACGCTTATCCTCGCCTTTTTTCCCATCGGATGATTGAAGAATTTATGCTCGCGGCAAATCAGGCAGTGGCGGAATTTCTATTTGGAAAAAAACTGGTTTTTCCCTGCAGAATCCACGAGCCACCTGAAAGCAAAAAAATCCTGGAGCTGAACCAGTTTTTGACTTCGCTTGGATTTCCACTATTAAGAAAAAACCAGATGCCTGATCAGATTCATCCGCGCGATTTTCAGAGGCTGTTTGACGCAGTTGCTGGCAAGCCTATCTCCGGATTGGTCTCTTACCTTGGACTGCGCGCAATGATGCAGGCAAAATATAGCCCGGATAATCTTGGACATTTTGGCCTAGCGCTCTCTCAATACTGTCATTTTACATCGCCAATCAGACGGTATCCGGATTTGATCACGCACCGGCTTCTGAAACAATCACTGGGAATTCTTCCCGCAAATCAGCCGGTAGCGCCAGAGGGCATTGAGCGCGCCTGTGAGCATTGCTCAGATATGGAGAGGAACGCTGTAGAGGTGGAGCGGGAGATGGTCAAGTTTTATCAGACCAAATTGATGTCCAGGCATATTGGGGAGGAATTTAAAGGAATAGTTTCAGGCTTGACCGAGTTCGGGATTTTTGTTGAGCTTGAGAGACCAATGGCAGAGGGGCTTATCCCTGCGAGTGCTCTTGCTGGATTTTCTCTTAACGAAAAGGCTCACACGGTTTCGGTAAAATTCCCGCGGAGCGAGATTCATCTTGGAGACCATGTTCTGGTTAAAGTCCAGGCAACAAATCAGGAGCGTAAGGAAATAGACTTCCAGCTTGTCCGGATCATTCAGTCAGCGTTTCCTGGCGCAACGCGAGCCTATTTTCCAGCGCAGAAAAGAAAACAGCATACGGGAAAAGAAAGGCGCAGGCAATAGTATCTCCGCTTCCATTATCAGTTGAGCCACCCGAGCGCGAATCTGAAAATTATTCCCATCAGAGTCGCAATGCCGAGTGCGAGCAGAATAGATGCAAGAGTTCCTTTCCATCTGAGGATTTTCCAGAGCGCAGCTAGGGTTGCAACGCAGGGCACATAAAATATCACAAAAACTGTGAAGACTACCACTTGAGTGCTGGTCATTACCGAGGCAAAGTCTGTGGTTCCGAGCGCCTGGGCAAGCATCACCACACTCATCTCCTTTCTCATCACTCCGAATATAAGCGTGATGCCGACTTGTTCTGGAAGACCGAGAAGATGGACTACAAGGGGAGAAAGAGCGCGGTTTATGAATGCCCCGAGATGAAAAAAATCCAGAAGGCTAAGGATGATAGAGCCGATGATGAGAATAGGCCATGCCACGATGATAAATTCGCGAAGCCTAAACCAGACCTTTTTCCAGAGAGGCTTTAAGCCAGGAAGTTTATAGCTAGGCACTTCCATAATCAAGCCCTCGCTCGGGTCACGGCGGAAGCTGGTGAGAATTTTGCCGATTCCAGCTACCACCAGGAGATTAAGAATATACATCAAGAGCGCCCAGGCAGGACCGAGCAGAAATCCTACTAAAGCGAAGATAACCGTTGTGCGCGCGGCGCAGGGGATCATGGGGGTGAGGATGCCAGTGACAAATCTATCGCGCGGATTCTCAAGGGTCTGAACCGACATCACCGCTGGAACAGAACAGCCGTATCCGAGCACGAGCGGGATCACAGCCTTTCCGTGAAGCCCGATCCGATGCATAAAAGCATCCATCAAAAACGCGGCGCGAGGAAGATACCCAAGGTCTTCAAGCATACTGAGTCCAAACAGGAACGGCACAAGATATGGAAGCACAATTCCAACTCCGCCGGCAATCCCCTGGATCAGTCCTGCGGAAAGTGTTCCAAGCAATCCGGTTCCGAGTTTCTGCGTGGATATTTTTTCAATCTGGGCGAAGAGGCTGAGCAGAGGCGCCTCCAAAAGCTTTCCTGCCCAGAAGACCGTTGCGAATAGAAGAAACAGGATGATTGCCAGGAAAAGGTATCCTAGGTATTTATGCATCAGCCAGTAATCCATTTTCTCCTGCCAGGTTCTGGGCAATGCTGGCTTGACTTTGGTGGCTTTTTCAAAAAGATTGAGCGCAAGCGCATGCCGCTCACTGCAAATAACTTCCGCGGGAGAGCGCTGATGACTTTCTGCAAGGATTTTCTGAAGCTGGAGTAACTCGTCCAATTTTCCCGGCGCAATTTTTTTCAACTGCTCCATTGCATCCGGGTCTCCCTCCAGGAGCTTGAGCAGAAAGAAGCGCTGAGCCAGGGCAGGCTCCGGCTGGAGGCATTCTAGCGACTGTCTTAAATTTTCCGCCACATCCTCCACATCCCTGCTGAAGTGTGGCGCGTGATATGCTTGCGGGCTGGAAATCATTTTCAAGGATGTCTGGAAAAGCTGATCAATGCCTTCTCCTTTGGTGGCGATAGCGCCAATCACTGGCAAACCGAGTATTCGGGAGAGCAGTTGCGTGTCTATTTCCACACCTTTGCGTTTTGCCTCGTCTAGCATATTCAGGCAGATTACCATAGGAATGCCCAGCTCCATCAGCTCAAGGGTCAAATCCAGACTCCTTCCCAGCATAGACGCGTCAATCACATTGATCACAAGGTCAGCCTTTTTCTGAAGCAGATAATCCCGGGTGTGTTTTTCCGCAGGCTCACATCCAGAAAGGGAATAAGTTCCTGGAAGGTCTATCAGTTCAAAAACCTTGCCTCCTGCTCTGACCTGGCTGGAAAAAACATTAACGGTGGTTCCGGGAAAATTGCTCGCAATAGTGCGATAACCTGCAACCGTATTGAAAAGTGTGCTCTTACCGCAATTAGGCTGACCTACTAATGCTATCCTGGGTAAGCGTGACTCTGGCTGGCTCATTTAGGAAACCGGCTCCACTTCTACCTTATTCGCGGCTCCTCTTCCAATGGCGACCTCTGCTCCCTGAACCTCTATCAGTATGGGGCCGCCCAGGATACCGCTTTTCAAGACCTTGAGCTTTTGATCCGGATGAATCCCCAGTCCCAGCAGTCTTCTTCTAAACCCGAACCCTCCGACCAGGCTCTTAACAATCACTATTTGTCCCTCCTGTGCCTGCGCTAAAGTCATCTTTTTACTTCTCCTTTTCCTTCAAAAACTTCCTATACATATCAATACAATTCTCTTTTAATCTTCCTCGCGTCTCCATAAATTCCTTTAATAGTATCATACGCTCCACGGTCTCCTCTCCCAGGCTATGCTCTGCTCTACAGGCTTCCTGCTCAGCGCGACGCAGAGAAATGCCCAGAATCTCGTGAAAAAATTTCGTCAACGCCTGATGCCTGCCAAAAACATTTTCAGCTACCTCCCTGCCAGCTTTTGTCAGACGAATATAGCCATATCTCTCCTGATGAGCCAAGCCCTTGCGCCTGAGCGCCTTCAGCGCGCCCACCACCGATGCTGTGGATACCTGCATTTTTTCCGCAATCTCTTTCACGCGCGCCACCTGTCTCGTCTCACAAATCTGATAAATCTCCTCTAAATAATCCTCCAGGCTCTCCGAAACCTCTTTCATCGGATTTACCTCCCTGTTAAATTAGTATAGACAAACTTTGTTAAAATGTCAAGAGATTGTGAGGAGTGGCTATCAGAAAGCGGAATAAGCGAGAGAGGCGCAAAGTCGCCCGCGCAGAAAGGAACGCGGGCAAGAATGTCAGCGCCAAGGATATCGCGCTTGAAGGCGCTCGCGCTGGCATTCTGCGCATCTCAAATTTCAAATCTCAGGTATCAAAGGAGTTTCTTTGCGAGCTTTGCGCCTTGGCTGTGAAGTTATTTATTCACTCGCTCCACATATTCTCCGGTTCTGGTGTCAATTTTGAGAATATCTCCGGTTTGAATGAAAAGCGGGACTTTGATGGTCTTTCCGGTCTCCAGGGTGGCGTTCTTGCTGGCGCCTGAGACCGTGTCTCCTCGGATTCCGGGCTCGGTTTCAGCGACTTTTAGTTCCACGAAATTGGGGATGTCAACTCCAATAGGCTTGCCTTGATAATACAGGATGCTGACTTCAGAATGCTCCATCATATAATCAGGCGCGTCTCCGAGATGCTCCCTACTGACCATCACCTGTTCATAGGTTTTGGTGTCCATAAAATAGTATTCGTCTCCCTCGTGATATAAGTATTGCATTTGCCTCTGCTCCAGGTCTGGCTCCGGGACTTTATCACCAGCCCGGAAGTTATGGTCAATGACATTACCTGTGATCAGGCTTTTGATTCTGGTTCTGACAAAAGCGTTTCCCTTTCCGGGCTTGATGTGTTGAAAGTCCACGATGACAAAAGGCTCGCCATTGAACTCTATTTTTAGTCCTTTTCTGAATTCACTGGTATCATACATTTTCCATCTCCCAATTATTATTCAAAAATTCTCAGAGGCTGATTGCTCTGGCTGATCCTGACGGCTTTATTATGACGCAAAATCAGGTCATCTTCAATCCTGACGCCAAATTTTCCGGACAGATAAATCCCAGGCTCAATGGTGAAGACCATTCCGGGTTTAAGCTCTGCATCGTTTCTTGGATTGATAGAAGGCTCTTCGTGGACTGCAAGTCCGATTCCGTGTCCAAGACCGTGTCCAAAAAATCTTCCAAATCCCTGCGCATGGATGTAATCCCTTGCTATCTTATCTATGTCTTTGGCTCTGACTCCGGGCTTGATTGCTTCTATAGCCTTATTTTGGGCATCGGAAACAATCTGATAAATCTCTCTGGCTTTTTTTGTGGGTTCGCCTGCGGAGATAGTGACAGTCAGGTCAGAGTAATAGCCAAGATAATTGACGCCAAAGTCAATCACGACTAATTCTCCTTTACGAATGATTTTTTGCGTGGCTTTTCCGTGTGGGAGCGCTCCGCGAGGACCGCTTGCGATGATAGTGTCAAACGCAAACCCGCCTGCGCCTGTCTTTCTCGCCTGAAATTCAAGCTCCGCGGCTAAATCCAGCTCGGTGATTCCTGGACGGAAATTTCGGAGAGCCTTTTCAAGTGCGTATTCCGCAAGTTTGACCGCCTTAGTTATCTTTTCAATTTCATCCTGGTCTTTAATGGCGCGTATTTCTGAGAGGGATTTTTTTAGTGGAACCAAGCTTATTCTATTCAATTCCGTTTTCAGAGTCCGGTAGTATTGAAAGCTCATTCCCGTGGGCTCAATTCCGAGGCGCTTTATTCTGTTTTTTGAAAAAATTTTAGCAAGCTCTTTTATTTTGTTTTTGAAGATTTTAATTCTAAAGCCAGAGATTTCTTTACACACCTGCTCCTGATAGCGAAAGTCTGTGAAAAACCATTTTTTTTCAGGCGTGAAAATAATAGTTCCTTCAGAACCCCGGAATCCGCTTAAATAAGACACATTGGTAAGGTCAGTAATGAGAATTGCGTCCAGATGGTTTTCTTGGGCGAGCTGAGCAAGGAATTTTATGGCTCGCTCTCTCAGGATTTTTCTTGTCATCGCCGTTTCAGGAACTGAATCAGGGCGATTAAGCCCAGAGAATAGCTATCAGGACCGAAGCCAGAGATTACGCCAATAGCCAGGTCTGAAAGTAAAGATCTTTTTCTGAACTCCTCGCGCCTGGCAAGATTTGAAAGATGTATTTCCACAAATGGTATTTGAACCGCGATCAATGCGTCCCGGAGGGCTATGCTGGTATGTGTATATGCCGCGGGATTGATCAGGATTCCATCGTATTTATTTTTTGCGCTCTGGATTTTTTCCACAAGCTCTCCCTCATAGTTGGACTGGAAAAATTCCAGATGGACTTTCATCTCGCGGGCTTGTTTTTTAAGATTTTTTTCAATCTGAGCAAGGGTTAAATCACCGTAATGCTCCTTTTCTCGTTTGCCCAGCAGATTGAGGTTAGGACCATTGAGAACAAGGATTTTCATCACAAACACCGATTTATAGTTCCGCGCGCAGTTTGGGCAGATTTATCCGGATCAGGTATTTGGCTTTCCCGAGATTTCCATCCGGGGAGAGAATCAGGCAGATGAAGTAATCCGGAGAAATCACTCTGAGTACAATAAAAAATTGTTCGGTCAAGATAGCAACCTCTCCTACCTCGCCTGTACCTATATTTCTGGACGCCTGAAGGATTTGAGAGAGCAGATTTGAGTATTCAATACCAAGTGGCTCCAGGTCCAGGGATACGCCTTCCTTGATATAAGAGCTTAAAGGAATGCCATCCCTGCCCATAATAATTGAGGCAAGCCCGCCATACACCTTCTCAACTATCTCCTTGGCTACCTCTTCAAAAATCATTTTGTCGCTCTCTCCTTTCGGATAACATCCAGAATCCTCTTCAATTTGTCCAGCCTCTTTTTCCGCTCCTCTTTATCCAAATCCTTCTCTAGCTGTTTTTCCCATTCCTGCAATTTCCGTCTGGCGTCCATATTACCCGGCTGATTCTTAAGCGCCTGCCTTAAAACCTCTATTGCCTTTTTCCGGTCTCCCTGTTTATAATACAATTCCGCCAGAGTTGGACTGGAGAGTTGGTCTTTCTCGGCTGGCATATAGCTCCGCCCCTGATAGTTTTCATCCTCTCCGGGCTAACATTTCCGCTCTGTTCCGCCGATGACCTGGGTCCTCTCCATTTTATTTCTGTCTAACCTCCCGGAGCTCAGTCACAAACAAGCCAATCCCCACATCCTACATAGGTCTGAGCCTTAAATTCAAACTCATTTCCAAACTCATCTTCTCCCTTAAAGGTCACTTTAACCGTATAGTTGGCAATTTGCCCCCAAGCAGTATAATTGTTAATAAATTGATTCTTGGTTGACCATGGCATTAGAATCAGATTGTCTACGGTTAGCTGATCCCCTGCCTCTAAAAAGTAATATATGTCCCGTTGAATAGGGCTGAGTTCCGGAGCATAAGAATCATCGCTTTCAAACTCTACCTTATAGGATAAAATATATACATCCGGGCAATCTGTATCTTCACAGGCTGGAGTTTTATCGTCATTATAAAAGGTTACTTCCATAGTTGCCTCAGTGAGCGGGTCTTCCCAGGCTGTTACCGTGGCGCCCTCCATCTGGCAGGGGCTAATCCTCATATCAATACCATTACTTTGGTTGGACTCTCCTCTATCTTTAGGAATGATCTCAGAAACCTTGATCACCGCGCCTATATTTGGATCGTTTGACCCTTCTCCCTTATACTCGCCACAAGCGACCACAAGAAAAGCTATTCCCAGCATTATTGAAAATATCACCGCTGTCTTTTCGTTAAAATTTTTCATAGCGTCATCCTCCTTCTTTCAGCTTCTTCTACTCTAATTAACAATCCTCGGGGTCAAGAAGATCAACAATTCGTTTCTAGAATTTTCCGTGAATTTATCCTGGAACAATTTCCCCAGGATGGGTATTTTACTCAAATATGGCGTTTGATTTATAGTCTCGCTCTCTTTGGTTTTATAAATACCACCGATCACAATTGTTTCTCCATCCTTGACCACTATCTGCGTTTGCGCCTCTTTTTTGTCAATGCTGGGTGCGCCTCCGCTGACCACTTTCAGGTTCGGCTCATTATTACTTGCCTTGAGTTCCAGAACCATTGAGCCGTCCGGGGAAATATGCGGAGTAACCTCCAGCCTGAGAGCGGCTTCCACAAATTGCCAGTTCTGCCCTCCTGCGGCGCCAGTCGCAAGATTGAGGGCAGGAGGATACGGGATAGTGACACCCTGTTGAATGTAAGCCTTCTCATTGTCCATAGTCATAATTCTTGGACTTGAGATGATCTTGACCTTGTTCTGAGTCTCCAGGCTCTTGAGTAGAAGGTCCAGGCTGACGGAATCCGTTAGGGACCCGAAGGATATTCCCATAGCTCCACCTTGAGCGCCTGCGGTGTTCAAGACATTGGAGTCGGTGGAATTGATCAATCCCCCTAGCACAGCTCCCCCTGTCTGAATGGTATTTGGAAAGTTTAACCCAGTGGGATTGCCCCAGGCTGGACCCGCGTTATAGTTGACCCCCCATTGAACTCCGATCTCGCGGGTGACCCCCAGGCTGGCTTCAACTATTCTAGCCTCAATTAATACCTGTGGGGTTCTAGTGTCAAGCGCTTTAATCAAAACCTCCGCTTCCTGAATTTTTTCCGGGATATCCTTAATGATCAATGAGCTTGTTCTCTTATCAATTTCAGTTTTTCCGCGATCAGATAGGACATTTTTTACCTGTTTCTCAATATCCTCAACCCTGGCGTAATTTATCGGAATAATTCTGGTTTGTAGAGGTCTGAGCTTTTCCTTCGCTTGAAGAGACTTGAGCATATCTTCCTGCGCCTTCTGAATGTCCTTGTTAGGTGCAACGCGAATTACATTTCCATATTGGACCATCCCTAGGTCCTTTGTGTCCAGAATCAAATCCAGCGCCTGGTCCCACGGGACATTTTCTAGCCTGAGTGTGATCCTCCCTGAGACATCGTCTGAGGTGATGATATTCTTCCCACTGACCTGGGCAATAGCCCGGAGCGCATCCAGAATATCTAGGTTCTTGGCTTCAATGGTGATAGGGGTTCCGGTATAAACCTTATATCCTGTCAGGGTTTCTATCTTAACGGGCTGTCCCGCCGCTTCTGCAGGAGCAGGCGCAATGGCCGCGGGTGCCGGAGATGGCGGGGCGATTTCCTCACCACCAGCTACAGGAGGCGCTACGCTGATAGCTCCGGGATTTGGAAAGCTGAGCAAAATTTTATCGCCTTCCTGCTTTATTTCCGGCACCACCCAATTATTAAGGTTCACAACAATACTGACCTCATTGAGGGTTGCCTGGAAACTGGAAACCAGCTTTACCGGACTCTGGAACTCAGATGTGTCAAGAGTTCTCTCCAGTTGCGCTGGAATGCTCGCATCCTTTATCACAAGGGAAAATACCAGGTCTTTCAGATTTTCCCGCTTTTCATAGTTGGCGCTCTGGTCGGTTTTAATTTCCACTATGGATGCCGCGGGCGTGTATTTAAAATCAACTGCAAGCACTTTGATTCTTCCAGCTCCCGGAAGCGGTCCCGCGCTCTCTGCTCCCGGAGTGGGCGCTGGAGCCGCTGGCGGTAATTCCTCTGCAGGACCAGCCTCTGGCAGAGGCGCGGCTAAAACCGGTGCGCCTGGCACGGAAACTTCAGCGCTTTGACTGACAGTCAAAATCAGGCGTTCCTCCTGCCGACTGATATTATAAGAAGGCAGTTTGTTCTCGGAGCCGTCAAACACAAGCCGGAGTTTATCCGTGTGTTGACCGATTCTAACCTGTTTGATCCCTTGACTGTTAATCATTACCTGTTTGCCAGGATACAGGCTCTTGACCTTCCAGAGGTCAACAACCAATCTGGCTGGGTTCTTCATCGGGAAGGCGTTATAGTCCGGCGGATTTCCGTCCATCACCATTATAATCTGTGTTCGGTCCGCAAGCTCGGAAATAATTATATCCAACAATTTGCCAGCGACTTTTCCAGATGGAATTTCAGCAATAGTAGAACCCGTCTGGGTTCCAGGCGATGGCGCTAATTCCTCCTCCGGAGCAACAGCTTCTGCCTGAGGCTCCTCCGACTTGTTCTCCACGATGACCTTTCCGCCTCCATACAGGTCTTGCTCCGAGGCAGAACCGGTTTTATCATCAGGCGCGAGATTAACAAGTATCTTATTATTCTCTCGGCTGACCGCATACGCCATCATTTTGTCCAAACCGATCTCAACCCGAGCAATAGACGCGGATTTTTCCTCGCTCAGCTTGACCACATTGATGATGCCGTTATTGACCGGAATCTGAGCAGGAACCCCTTTCTTAATAGTGCAGTCCGCTAGGTCTACAATCACCCGGACCGGGTCCAGGGGTCTATAGACACTGTAAGTTGCAGGATAAGTTGTAGTAATGACCAATTGAGGGAGTTGATTGACTTGAGTCAATTCAACACTCTCAATCTGGTTGACTTCTGGCTTGGTGCCTTTTGCCGCTAAGGAAAAAATCAACGCCAGCGCGATCAGAACTATCCAGACCCTGCTTTTCGCGTTTCCGCTTTCCACTTTAGAACTTCTCATTTGGCTCCTCCTTATCTCTTGTTCCCATTGTCTATTATGTTCCATTTCTATATTCCTCTATTTCTTCAGCATTTGAGTGCCGCTCTCGGTTTCCATTTTCAGGAATTTATCCACGACCCGGATCTTGGTAGGGTCAACCGGGTCCAAAAACTGCTCCTCTACAATTATACCATCACTTCGGATATCCTTTACAACGCCCTTATTAGCCCCGATCACATCTCCGACCTTGACGAAACAGTCCTTCGCATTAGGCAGGATGATATGGGCGATATTCTTGTTGCCTCCTCCGATAATAATCCCGTCAATCCACATCTGGTCCAAATAATAATTGCCGCAAGCTCCGAGGTCAGGCGGTGTCAGCGGTTTGGGTATTTCAAATGGGTCCCTTTTCCCGGTGGGATCATAGCTCCAAGCCAGCTTGGTTGCCTTTCCTTCCTCCGACTCTTCCGCAGGCGGTAGGGACTCCTCTTTTGGCTTCTCCGCGGGTCCCTTGGTGATTTGTCCACCGCATGCGCCGAATCCGATCAGGAACATGATCATCATCCCGGCGAAAGCCAAAACCGCTTTCAATTTTATTTTTTTTATTTCCATCTCACCTCTCCTGGTCCAAAACTATTCCTCTTCTTTGGGTTTGCCAAATCCTTTTTTTGCCTGTCCTTTTTTGGTTTCCGGTGTTGCCTCAGAAGCCTCACGGAACCGATAGGCGTTCAAGGTATATGAGACCTCCAGATTACCGATTTTATCGGATTTCATGGTCAGGTTTTTGACATTGACTATTCTCTCCAGCCTTGCCAGTTCATTAAAGAAGATCATTGCCTGGAAGAACCCGGATTTCATTTTAATATCCACGGGAACTTCCACATAAAGTGTCTGGTCTATTTCCGGCTTCTTCTCAAAAGCTGTGATGTCCACATTGTTGTTCCGAGCGCGGACCGTTACATCCTTGAGAAGCGCGTCAATCTGGGCTTTGCTGGGCAGTTTGGTCATCGCCTTTTCCAACTGCTTCTTGAGAAGAGCGTTCTGTCTTTCAAACTTGGGAAGGTCCCTCTTCACGGTCTGGAGATCGGTGATGTCCTTGTCCAGCTTGGCGATTTGCCCTTTCAAATCCTTGATCTTGTTCTGATACCTTCGGTCCAGAGTGAAAAAATAAAGGATCACGATCACAAGCACGATTACGCCGATGATCAACGCCTTCTGGTACCATGGAAGCTTAATCAGCCGTTCCGTTTTCAGATAATCTCCGAGTGCCATTGGTCCTCCTTACCCGCCCTCAATTTCCGCCTTGGGAGGCTTCGTCACGGTAATACTCAACTCATAAGGGAAATACTCTCCCACATCCGGCTTGTTTGATTTGGTGATCTTTTTGAGGGAAACCGAAGAGAAGAATTTATTTCTACTTTCTAGGTTAGAAATCAGGGTTCCGACCTGATCGCGCTCCAACGCGCCTCCCTTGATCTCCCATGGGCTTTGGTAAATGTTTGCGCCCTTGCCACCAGTGTTCAGACTCTCAATCCAGACCCCTTCGGGCATCGCCTCGCTGAGCTGGTCAATAATCTGCAGATACCAGTCTCTGCCAGTTTCCAGATCCGTGATGACGCTAATTTTCTGGGTGAGGTTCTCATTATCTTTTTTAAACTGCTCAACCTTTTTCTGGATTTCCTTGAGGTCCGCCAATTCTTTCTGTTTTTGAGCAATATCATTGTTAAGTTGTTTAGTTTTATCTATTTGCGTATAAGCCCTATAGCCCAGACCGGCGAATACCACCATAAACACTATAGCAATACCGATCAACTGGTTTTGTACTGTAGCCTTCTTTTTAGCTTCCTTAACAGGTAATAAATTTATCTTGATCATTTGTCGCCTGCCCTCCTTAACGCCAGTCCAATGGCAATTCCGGCTTGAGGACCTATTTCCTCCAGATACGCCGGATCAAAATGTTTGGGATTCCGCTCTATGCTCCGAAACGGGTCCAGAATCTCCACCGGCAGGTTCTGGTTCTTGCTGATGGCTTCTGCCAGACCAGAAATCCGGCAACTGCCTCCGCAGAGCCAGATCTTGTTGATATGAGCATCAGCAGGAGCCGCCGCGGAGTAAAAATCCAGACTCCGCGCCACCTCGCTCGCAATCTGCTCGCTAACCTCCCGGATCACCATATCCACCTCCTTGCGCATAACCTCCTCAGTGTCTCCCTTGCCCGAGCCACCCTTTTTCAACAGCTCCGCGTCTTCATAGCCCACACTCAACTGTTTTTGAATCTCCTCGGTAAAAAGATTACCGCCCATAGAAATATCCCGGCTGAAAGTGTATTGCCCGCCCCTGACAACCACGATGTTGATCAGGCTCGCACCCACATTGACCAGCGCGATCACCTCGTTCTCCATCACCGGATAGTTGACCTCATACATATTTTGAAGAGAAAAGGCGTCAACATCTATCACAGCAGGCACCAGGCCAGCCTCAGTCAACACAGAAGTATAATCATTAATTATCTCCTTCTTCGCCGCGACCAATAGCACTTCCATATTCCCTTCCGCGTCACCGGGATTGAGAATCTGGAAATCCAGATTGACATCACTGATCTCAAACGGAATGTATTGAGCCGCCTCCCAATGAATCTGCTCATCCAACTGCTCAGCGCTCATCGCCGGCATAGTAATCTTCCGGATCATCACAGATTGACCGCTCACCGAGGTCACTACATCCTTGGTCTTTATCTTGCGCTCCGCCAAAAGCGTGCGAATCGCGTCCACGATCGCCCCGGTATTCATAATCGCTCCGTCCACGATCACCTCCGGCGGGATGCTAACCATTCCGAAATTCACCAGTTGATAACCCTTCTTCGTTTCCTTCAACTCCGCCACCTTGATCGCGCTTGACCCGATGTCAAGACCAATGGCTGGTTTTTTCCCTCCAAAAATGCCCATCTTACTTTTCTCCTTTTTCTTCCCAGGTCATTGACCCCATTTCCCCCTATTCCTAATGACGCTCCACCCTTACTAAAGGATTCATTCTTTTAATTCCCTCTTCCACGCGACTTTTTGCTGGAAGACATCGCGGAATCACTCCCGAAAACCTTGTCCTTCTCTGTCAGCTTAAACCCGAGCGCCAGAATAATTTTACGCTTGGTGTCCATCCGGCAGTCCATCCCTTTTTCCACCCGGTCAATGGTGAGAGCGCTGATCCCGGCTTTACGGGCAAGCTCCGCCTTGCTCATCAAGAGAGATTCCCGAATCGCACGAACATTATTTTTTCCCATTTGCTTCCTACCCTGTTCCTTGTTCTCAAAAACCCCTGCTAAAAACCCTCAGCTATCTTCCCGATTATAGTATGCCACTATTTTGCTTCATTTGTCAAGTAATTTTTATAATTTCTTATAATTTTATTTAATTTTATTGAAATTTAACATAAATGTTGGGCAATTTTAAGCTCCACCACCAGCGATTGTGGTCTAAAAAAAACAGCGACCCGCGCAAAAAATAGACTAATTTTACGCAAATTAAGCATAAATTCAGTTCATTTAAGACAAAATTAGTTATGATTATGGAATACGGTTTTATTGCTCGGAAAGCTGGATAGCGCCGGTAATCTCATTGGTTCCGCCATTTGTGTCCTTGGCTTGAACCTTGAAGTTCACCTCTCCCTGAAAGCCTGATGGGACTGTCCATTTAACCATTCCGCTAGCATCTATTTGCGCGCCTTGAGGCGCTTCCAGCAGTTGATAAGTTATACTGCCACCATCCGGGTCAAAAGCGCTCGCTTTGAAATAAAGCATTTTGCCATCCAGCCATATTTTCCCCTGGTCACTGAATTCTGGCGCGCGATTCCTGACCTTGACCGATGGAGAATTATACCATATTTCAGGATACTCCGTCTCCGGAGATACCTCCACCATTACCTCGTCCCCTGGTTTCAAGCCCACTGCTGAGCCATCCAGCTCCGCTTCTTCCTGCCCATCCAGGATAGCGTTATTCACCTTCCAGCGATAGTAGAATTTTATCCCACTGCAATTCTCGCATTCCAGAACAGTTGTCAATGTCTGCTCCGCAGTAGGAGATTCCGGCTCCAGAATCAGCTTGGTGATTTTTACTGATGGCTCCCTTACGCTCATCTCCTCGGTCTTGATCCAGCTGGTCTGAAATTGCCCAACGCTTGCCCGATACTCCGCATAAATTTTACCGCCGGAAATTATCTTTGCGCCCTCCAGTAGATCGCTCTCTCCTTCCTGTATCATCTCCCCGTTTATATACCAGCGATAGGAGAATTTCGGTTGAACCTTTCCAGGGCTTTGATAGTCAATCTTAAGTCTCAAATCCTGTCCCGCAACTGGCTGGGCAGGGACAAAAACCGCGCCACGGATTCTGATAAATTCCGTGTCCAGCGTCTTCTGCTTGTCCTTGCATCCACCGCCAAACGCCATAGCCAGAATCAGCGCAAATAATACCGTTTTTTTTCTCATCATATCCTCCTATCGTTGGAATGGATATTTTTTCCAGAAATAAAATGTTGCGGCAAGAAGCAGAATAGCGGCAACAGGTCCGTTGAGCAAAATGCCCCAGGGATGCTCTGCGGTGTTTCCAAAGAGTTTCATCAACCCAGGCGCGATCAGAAACGATATTGCCCAAGCCATTTTTGTGATCAATCCCTCTGCGCCCATATACATAGACTCTCTTCGGAAACCAGTCAGCTTTTCATCATAATCAATAACATCGGAGATTAAAGGGCGCTGAAGCACAAGAACTGCGGCAACAGGAGGCGCGACCAGGAAATAAATCAAAAAACCAAAAACCTTAGGATTTAATCCTGGAATTAGTTTTACCAAAGGAAATAGAGAGCTAAAGAAGCTGAACCAAAACATTGCGACTGTAAAGGTCTGCTTCTTACCCAATTTACCAGCGGCATAGCTTATAAGCGGAAAAAAGATAGCCGCAACTAGCAAAAGTATCACCAGTAAAATCCCTGCAGTCCCTTCGCTAACCCCCATAACCGCTTTTCCAAAAAAAGGCGTGACTATAATTAATATGTTTGAGCACAGAATAAAAGAGGCTATGATTCCAATATAAGGAATAAATGGGGGATTCCTGAACACTTCTATTACTGCCTTAAAAATTCCGAACGGCACCGCTTTCTTTTGATCGTAGGGAGTCTCTTTGATTTTGGCTATCATAAGATAATATACGCCAACAGTAATGATTGCTCCAACAATCGCCATTACCTTATAGCCATCCAGAGAATATCCATAAATTGTACGCTGATGAGCGTTATAATAGTCAATCACCTGACCAGCTACGCCAACAGCAATAATTCTGGCTAGAACTTCGCCATAGCCCATCAGTTCGCTGACCTTGATCCGCTCCTTAATAAAAGGCGTTATCTCAGGCATAAGCGAAAGATAAGGATTAACTACAACTGGATATAAAAAGCCAAAACCAATTAAATAAAAACCTATCAATAAAGTATTAGCCCAGCTAATACCCTGAACCGGAGGAAACCAGACAAGCACTAAAAATAAAACCAGAAAAGGCGTTCCAAAAATAATAAACGGACGGCGCCTTCCCCATTTGCTTTGCGTCCGGTCGCTCCACCAGCCCACCAGCGGGTCCCCAATAGCATTACAGAGATATCGCAGAAAATTAATCACTCCTGCCGCCATTAAAGAGACATATCCACTTCTTGACTCTGATGGAGACAGAAAATATATAATCCAGGTATCAATTAAGCCAATAGTTAGCGCCGCAGGAAGATTGCCTGAGGCATAGACCAACTTCTGACCGAAGGAAAGAGCCTTGCCATCCAGCCTTTGCTCCTGCTGTTTCATCTCTTGACTCAGATTATCTTTATCCCTTTCCTCTCCCACTTTTCTTTCCAAAAAATTTATTAGAGCTTCACTGCTCTCATTGCTTCTGCGGTTTCCTCTGGAAGAGCCGTGTTAATGAAAATACCAGAGCCAATCTCAAACCCAGCCATCATAGAAAGCCTGGGGATGATCCTTAGATGCCAGTGAAAATAATCCTCATCTTCCTCTTTAACCGGCGCTGTATGAATCACGATATTGTAATCTGGATTGCCAAGCAGATTGAAAAGTTTGCCAAGAACCCGTTTCAACACCTTGCCAAGCTCTTTGGCAGAATCTAAATCCAGACTTCCAAAGCACGCGGAATGCTGTTTGGGCAGAATCCATGTCTCAAATGGAGACCGGGAAGCAAACGGATGGATCACGAAAAATTTTGAGATGTCCTCAATTACCCTCCGCGCCGCTTTAAATTCCGCCTGGATCAGATCGCAATAAAGGCATCCGCCATTGTCGTCATAATACCTGGTGGCTACCGCGGTGCGCCTGCGCAGGCTCTGTGGAACAATAGGCGTGGCAACAATTTGCCAGTGAGGATGAAGCAAAGAAGTTCCAGCCTGGTCTCCATGATTTTTGAAGATCACCACCACCTGTGTTCTTGGCTCACAGCGCAACGCCAGGTAGCGCTCGCGAAGCGCGATCAAAACCTCTTCTGACTGCTTATCAGTGAAATACGGAAAATAAAGATTATGCTTGGGAGTTTCAATCAAAACCTCGTGTTTGCCCACCCCTTCCATCTTACGGAACAAGCCATTAGTAACCTCCCGCTTGGGCTCCTCTCCGGCTTTTCCCGGAGAAAGCGCCGCAAACCGGTTCGGAATAACCCGAATCCACCAGTTAGACGAATTCGGAGGACCTCCATCCCTATACCCGAGCACCTCCGGAGGTGTCATACTTTCATTCCCAGGACAGAACGGACATTTTGGGTCAAACTCAGGAGGAAGAGGCTTTGCTGGCTTGACAAAATCGTGTGGTCTCTTTGCGCGCTCAGTTGCAATAATTACCCACTCATTGGTGGTTATATCCTGCCTTATCTCGCTCATTTTTCACCTCATTAAAATAATCATAAAGCTCCCTCCCTGGCAACACTCATTTAACCACAATCTCATCCATCATAAATAAACTCTGTCCGTCCTTAAAAAGCTGGCTCATCTGCCAAGCCATTCTCATCCCCCTGACATCAGGTCCAAAAACCATTGAAACCATCTCATCCTCAATCTTGCCTGTTAATATCTTCCACAAGCTCAATGGCTTGCGCTTATAAACTAGATTCACATCCTTGACATTCAATTTAGCTTTCACTATTTCCACTGCCTTGTCAATTCCACCAAGCTCATCCACCAGACCAAGCTCCTTTGCCTGCGCACCTGTCCAGACCCTGCCCCTGCCAATCCTGTTAATCTCATCCTTGCTCTTTTTCCTGCCCTTACTTACTCTGTCCAGAAAAACCTGATACATACCCTGAATACTCGCATCCGCTTTTGCCATCTCCGCATCTGTCCAAGGCCTGCTTATGTCATCCATACCAGCATAAGCTCCTTTAGACAGACTCGCAGTCCCAACCTGAAGCCATCCTAAAAGCTCCTTCATTCCAATACGCGCGCTCACCACACCGATAGAGCCGGTAAATGTTCCAGGCTCCGCTACAATAGCGTCCGCGCCGCACGCAATATAATATCCGCCCGACCCAGCAACATCGCTCATAGAAACCACGATCGGCTTTTTCTCCCTAACCCTCTGCGTAGCTCTCCAGATCAAATCCGACGCCAAAGCCGAGCCTCCTCCGGAATCTATACGGAAAATAACTGCCTTCACTGAGTCATCTTTCGCAACCGCCTCCAGCTCCTTAACCATTCCCTCCGCAGAAAGAATTGACCCCATCATAGGGGGCATACCGGGGTCCTGATTCACAATAGAGCCAACCCCGTAAACCACAGCAACCTTAGGACCCATATTTATCCCTAGCGCTTCATTGGGAACATTAAGGTATTGTTTCTCTTTAACCACATCAAGATTTTTTCCAGCCTGAAGCTCCTTGATAATATCATCAAGATATTTTACGCCATCAATCAAGCCTGCTTCCTGGTAGTTCTCCGGAATAACCAGATACTGGTCAATCAATTTAGCTATCTCGTCCTTGCTCTTGCCCCGCGCGGAGCTTACCCCGCTAAGATACTGGTCCCATAAGCTGTTTAAAAGAGACTCTGCCATCTCACGATGCTCCGGGCTCATATCTCTGCGGGAAAGCATATCACCAGCGGTTTTATATTCCTTGATCTTCACCACCTGAATAGAGAGTTTTGCCTTCTGGAACAGCCCTCCCAAAAAATAATAAAAGCTGTCCAAGCCGTTGATGCTGAGGAAACTCACAGGCGCGGTATAAATTTTTGTGCAAGCGCTCGCAAGATAATAACTCAAATCCGAGTCCCCCTCCATCTCCAGATAACAATAAACAGGCTTGGCGCTCGCTTTAACATTACTGATAGCATCTCTTAACTCCTGAATTTTTGCCATACCAAGAGAATTGTCCCGGATAGTGATCACGACTGACTGAATCCTTTTATCCGCGCTTGCTTTTCTCAAAAGCATCAGCTTGTCCAGAAATGTTATTGGCGCAGGCTCAAATAATCCCCAGAACGGATTATACGGAACCATCTCCGGAATATCACCGCTGATATCCATCAAGAGAATAGAATCCGCTCCAATTTTTGGGGACTTGAACCCGGCAAATCCCAGGCTCAATACCAGAACGAAAAACATGATCGCCACAAATTTCAATCCCTTTCTTTTCATTTTCTCACCTCCTGATTGATCAAAGCCAGAAATTCCTCGTGAATCCTTCCATTGCTTGCCCATAATTCCTTTTTATCCAGTGGCATTGGATTCCCTTTCAAATCCGTGACCACTCCCCCTGCTTCCTCTACAAGCAAAACCCCGGCAGACACATCCCAGGAATTCAGATTAAATTCCCAGAACCCGTCAAACCTTCCGCAAGCAACATAGCATAAATCCAGTGCCGCAGAACCATCTCGCCTGATACTCTGCGGAAATGGATGAACTTTTTCATAAAGCCGTAAATCTCTTTCCAGATTTTCGCCCCGGTCATAGGAAAACCCTGTGACCAAAAGAGAATCTTGAATTTTATTCACTTTGCTTACCCTGATCTTTTTGCCATTAAGAAATGCGCCCTGACCGCGTATGCCAAAAAAAAGCTCGTTCATCGCAGGGTCGTAAATCACGCCCAGAATTGGCTTGCCTCTGCTGACCAGCGCAATGGACACGCAGAATTTTAGATAGCCGTGCGCGTAATTGGTTGTGCCGTCCAGAGGGTCTATCACCCATATATACTCTGAATTTAAAGCTCCCCCACCCTTCTCTTCACTTAAAATCTCATGCTCCGGAGTCTCATCCTGAAGCATCCTGATGATCTCCTTCTCGCATAAAAGATCAACCTCTGTCACCAGATTGCTCACACCCTTAAGCTCATACTCAATCCCCTCCCGGAGGTTCTCCATCTGTATTAGCCCAGCTTTTCTCGCACACCGCTTAGCCAGTTCTAGCCAGTCCCAGACCTGACCCTTTATCTTCCTTGCTTTCTTCATCTTTTTAATTTTACCCGAATCAACAAAATTTTAAAACCAGCGAATCATCCACTCATAAAAACCGTATTTTTTCAGCTTAAGCCAGAAAATTTGGAGAATTTGATTTTCTATGCGCTTTTCTGTTAAAATAGCACTCACTTAAAAGGAGACAAAAATGAAGAGAAAATTTATATGGTTATTGGGGATATGCGCGGGGCTTGCTGGTTGCGCCGTGATGATGAATGGGATTCAGAACATAATGGTCCCGGATTTTTTTCATCCGCCTGAGCTAAAAATTGAAGGACCAGCGATTGAGCTGAGCCTGATTCCAAAACCTCTTCAAGTCGCTCTCAAGAGCGGGGATGCGAGGCTGGAACAGATTGATAAAAATGTAATTAAGCTGACGAGCCAGAGCGGGCATCTCAGGATACCGCTTGAAAAGGACGAGTTGATTTATGGCTTGACAATGAGGCTGGTAGCGGACAGGGAGCGTTCTGAGAGCCAGATTGAGGAGATAGGCAGTTTGAATAGAAGGGGCGAGATAGTTTATCAATGGGAGATTCCCTCATTTGCGGCTTATATCCCATTTTATGTTTCCTCGCGTGGATACGCTCTCTGGGTTTCTGGCTGGGACCCCGGGGTCTGGGATGTTGGAGCGACCAATCCGGATATACTGGAGCTCGGTTTTTATCCGGGCAAGGACGGATTCACCTGCTATTTTATAAGCGGGGACTCGTATGTGGAGATTATGGATAGGTTCACTAAATTGAGTGGCAGGCCAATCCTTCCTCCCAAATGGGTCTATTCTCCCTGGAAATGGAGAGATGTTCACAAAAAGGGCTCAACCAAATTTGAAGGTGTTGAGATCAACGCGGAGCTTGCAGAGGACCTGATGATGTATGAAAAGCTGGGTTTGCCAAAAGGAGTTTATCTGATTGACCGTCCCTGGGCAGAAGGGAATTTCGGATACGGAAATTTCAACTGGGACAAAACCCGATTCCCGAATCCAGAGCAGATGATAGACATCCTTCACAAGCACGGCTGGAGAGTGATGGTCTGGGGAGGACCCTGGGCGCTTGGATACCATAAATGGGAATTTGGATACGAGGCTCGCAAAAAAGGATACCTGATTGGAAACCGGAATATTGATTATACTAATCCAGAGGCTTATGAGTGGCATAAGTCAAAGATAGTTGAGTTTATGAAATCATCTGGCATAGACGCATGGAAGCTGGACAGAGCGGATGAGTATAATCCGTCCGGAAAGAATGACATTTATTGGAACGGTGAGTCTGGTTTCCAGCTACATAACAAATATCCTTATCTCTATATCAAGGCTTTTTATGAGGCAAGCAGGTCGGTTCGGGGTGATGATTTTGTGATTATGGCAAGACCAGCTCAGAACCTTACGACCACAATGAGCATCAATTGGGGAGGGGACACCCCAGGCGCTATCCTTAAAAACGGCAAATTCGTGGGAACAGACCTGGGAGTGCGAGCAGTGATTATTGAGCTTCAGCGAATGGCGTTTCTTGGGTTTCCTACCTGGGGCTCTGACACTGGCGGTTATCAGGGGTTTCGCGACCGCGATGTTTTTGCGAGATGGCTGGAGCTAAGTTGCTTTTGTCCTTTAATGGAGATCGGAGGTGTTGGACCTCACGAGCCTTGGGCAATGCCAACAAAGCCTAAGTATGACGAGGAGATGATCAAGATTTATTATAGATACACCTGGCTTCACGAGCGATTAGTTGATTATACATACGCGCTTGCGCAAAGGGCGTCTGAGACCGGAGACCCGATTGTTCATCCGCTTGTTTTTGATTGGCCCCATGACCCAAAGGTCGCGGATATGTGGGATGAGTATCTTTACGGACCTTCGCTTTTAGTCGCGCCTGTATGGAAGACAGGACAGAGGGAACGAGAGGTTTATCTGCCAAAGGGCAAATGGCAGGACTTGTGGGACCCGAACAAGAAATATGAAGGTCCCACAACCATCAAGGTTTCAGTTCCTCTGGACAAAATCGCAGTGTTCATAAGGCTGGAAAAAGCAGACCTTTTGCCCAAAGGCTTGATTGAGGGCTTATGATTCTTGCCCTCCATCAAGTTCTTTAAGCAGGGTTCTTAATTGCTCAAAATGATTCTCTTCCTGCTTGCTTATCTCTTTTAGAGCAGATTTGAGCTTCTCGTTGGAAGTGATATTGGCAACCTGTTCGCAAAGGTTTATTGCATCTCGCTTAGTGATCATCATTGCCCGGAGCAGTTTGAGGTCCATTTCTCTCTTCATCATTTGCTCAGTCTCCGGACTGGATTTTTCAACCCTTCTCATCTTCTTGCTCAGTTGGATGCGAGAATTAGAGAAAAGGTTGTTTTTATTTTATCGCGATTACCCTGTCCTTTCTTTCCTCTGCGCCATAAGCATTGCGGAGAGGTTGCCGAGAAAAACCTCTTTTGGCTGGAGACGAATTTTGCCCTGATAGTATTTCTCCGCCATCTTCTCAAGAATTTTTGGGTCTGGCTCCCCGGCTTTGATGCCATCCTCTAGCTCCGCTTGAAATTTTTTTGCCCATTCTATTGCCAGATGGAAATATGTTTTAACCTCATCTCCGACCAAGACACCTCCGTGCGGAAGGCAAACCATTTCTACTGGCAACCTAGCAAGCTTTTCCAGTGTGACTATAAAGTCCCGGAAACTGGAAAGCGCCTCTGGAAGAATCTGCTCTGGAGAATTGTAAAAGCCGATTGCCTCTCCGGAAAAAAGCGCCCGGTCAGGATTAAGAATATAAACCAGACTGCACCGGCTATGTCCCGGAGCGTCATAAACATCCAGATAGACCCCATTCCCGAGGTTAATTTTATCACCTTCTTTTACGACTTGGTCCACTCGCAGAGGAGCCTCTTTGATCCCGAGCTTTTCAAAATCAATCCCTGCGAATTTAGCTAAAGACTGATTGATGCTCTTGATGTAGTCAACAGCTTTTGGTTTTTGAAAAACCTCTGAGCTAACACGGCTGGCAATAACCTTGACTGCTGGAAACCGGGCAAGTAGATATGACAATCCGCCTGTATGGTCAAAATGGGAATGGGTCAGGATGATGTATTTGAGCTTAGTTTCAATATCCGGATATCCTTTGAGCTGGTCAAACAAAACCGGAATCGCTGGACTAACACCCGCGTCTATAAGAGCCCAGTCATTACCCTTCACCAGATAGAACGGTATCTCTACTGCGCCTAAAAGGTCAATTTGTTCAGAAATTTTTCCAATTTTCTCAATCAGCATAGCTGTTATTATAAAGCCCGTTGCCTAAAAACCAAACACAACCGGGTCCTCTTGTTTTCCCGGATCGGTCGCGGCTATCATATTACCAATAGCCGGGCGATTGAGGAACAGTATCAACGGTAAAAGTATCGCCAAAATACCGGGTGGAGATTTCGCTTAAGGCACGGGAATCAATGGCTATTCGCCTCGGGAAAAGTTGAAGGTATTTCAATATGGGGACCGGACTGAATTTGAATGCGTAAAATATAAAGCGAAAAAGCCCTGAAATGACTTTTGATTTCCTTGCAGGTGTTTTGTAAAATCATCCAGAATCACGCGTGGTTTAGAGTTTGAATATCAAAGGAGAAAGAAAATGATAGGCCCAAAATGCGGCTCTTGTGGTTTCCGGGCAAGGTATGATAAGAACCCAAAATCCCTTCTGGCAAGGCTCTGGAGATGGCACATCAATTTCTGCCCGGGATGGAATGCGTATATGAAATCTCTGTCCGAATCCGAGCGTGCCGAGCTGAGCGCAAAATACAATTTGAAGAAATAGAATCCAGTCAGGGTTTATGCGCTCCTGGATTTTCTAAGGAGCTATTTGTCCTGGATAGATTTCGCCATCGCAACCTCAACCCTGCTCGCGCTCTTTATTCTCTAACAAACCAAAATCATCAGCAGATATGTCTGGGACTTGTTCTGAATCCTTGCGCCAGTGGTTTTCTATCTCCTGCCTTGAAGCTGACAAATAGAGACGCCCCGCGGTTCCTGCGGAGCGGAGAATCGCGGCTTGCGCCTTTGCCCACAGATTGTTCTGACAAGAACGCACAGAAGCGGACAGGAACGGCGCTCGCGCATCCATTCTTTCGTCTCAACTTATCATTTTATCAACTTACTATCCAGAAAAGTTTGACAGGTGAAGGATAAGGATTAAACTCATTTTTGATGTTGCCGACTATACCAAAGCTCAAGCTGGGGATCGCGCTGGGCGGAGGCTCTGCACGGGGGCTTTCCCAGATCGGGGTTCTGGAGGTTCTGGAGGAATCGGGTATTCATCCGGATGTAATTGCTGGGACATCTATGGGCGCCTTGATCGGAGCGATTTATCTTTATTCAGGCAAGCCAGCTGGTTGGCTCAAGGGTCGGCTTAAGGAATTTATGCAGAGCGAGGTTTTCCAGAAAGCCCGGTTTGATCTCCTGCGCGATAGCAAGGATGAGGATGAGGAAGGCTTTTGGGACTCAATTTCCCAGCGAGTCAGACGAGGGATAATGTATAGCTATTCTGTTCGGCGCGAGAGTATTATACCGAGGGAGGTTTTTGAAGGGATCATTGAGGGGCTGATTCCGGATATAAAAATTGAGGAATTGCCAAAGCCATTTGCCGCTGTGAGCCTGGATGTGAACTCAGGCGAAGAGGTTATCTGGACAAAAGGCTCTCTGCGAAAGGCGGTAATGGCAAGCAGTGCGATCCCGGGCTTTTTCCCACCTCAGATGCTGGACAGGCAAATTTTGGTGGATGGTGGCTGGACAAATTCTGTTCCGATAAGGCCTGCGTTGGCGCTTGGTGCGGATGTTGTGATTGCTGTTGACACTTCACGAGGCACAGAGGAATTGTTTGAGTTCAAGCGGGGCTTGGACCTGATCATCCGGACAGCGCAGATTATGATGAAGAAGCTGAGAGAGGTTCAGTTAGAGGAAGCGGATGTTGTTATTCAACCAGCGGTGATGGATATTCACTGGGCGGATTTTGCGAACACTGACTTGATTATAGAGCTTGGTCGGAAAGCGGCAGAGTCAAAGATCAAAGATATAAGGTCAGCGATTAGGCACGGCTGGCGGAAGCGAGTTTTGAAGGATGCCCTGGATTTAGCAAAGATTTACCAGAAGATTTTGCCCGAACGCAGTGAGCAATAAAATTCAAATAAAGGTTTCTGACCTGGACCCAAACCTTAGCCGGCTGGATATTTATCTGGCTCGCAAGCTTAACAGCCTGAGCCGGACACGGGTCAAGAATCTCATTAATGATGGCAATGTGCTGGTCAATTCTATGACTGCTGAGCCAGACAGGAAACTAAAAGAAGGGGATTTAATTGAGCTTGTCATTCCTGCTCCGGAGCCATCAAAGCCTGTGGCTGAGCCTATTCCTCTGAAGATTTTTTATGAGGACGGAGATTTAATTGTGTTTGACAAACCTGCAGGAATAATGACGCATCCTGTGGCTGGGAAAATGAGCGGGACCCTGGTGAATGCGCTTATTTATCATTGCAAGGATTTGAGCGGGATTGGAGGCGAATTAAAGCCCGGGATCGTTCATCGTCTTGATAAACTCACGAGCGGAGTAATGGTTGCGGCAAAAAGCGACCGGGCGCATCTCTCTTTAGCTGAGCAATTCAAGAGGCATAGCATAAAGCGCTCTTATCTGGCTCTGGTCTTTGGCAATCCGGCGCAGAATTCTGGAAGGATAGAATCAAGAATTTCTCGCAATCCTGCTCACAGGCTGAAAATGACTGGCAAGCGAGCTGAAGGAAGGATTGCGATTACGGAATGGAAAGTAAAAAAGCGGTTCAAGCATTTTAGTCTTCTGGAATGTCGGCTTTTTACCGGAAGAACTCACCAGATAAGAGTTCATCTGACAGAAATGGGGTTTCCGCTTGTCGGCGATGAGCTTTATGCCAGGGGCAGGAATGTTTCGGAAAAAATCGCGCCTGAAATCCGCGTCGCGATAAAGAGCTTAAACCGTCAGGCATTGCACGCATTCCAGCTTGGGTTTGAGCATCCGGTTTCCGGCAAATGGCTGGAGTTTGAGTCAGACCTGCCAGAAGAGATAGACTTTCTTGTAAAATTACTGGAGAAGTTTGACAGATGATCAGATTAGAAAAGCTGGGGCTGGTTTATTATCAATCCAGGAAGCTTCTGGATGTGGGGTTTGATAATTTTTTCTTCACGCGTTTTGGAGGAGTTAGCAAAGGAGAGCTTGCGGAATTGAACCTGAGCTTCAGGGTCGGAGATGATCCGGAGCGTGTGCGCCAGAACCGGGACAAAGTCCGAGAGGTAATGGCCGCGGAAAAACTCATTTTAGTCCGGCAGGTTCACAGTGCAAGGGTAATTCAACTGGATTCAGGAAAAATTGACCAGGAAGCGCTGGCAAATACCGAAGCAGATGGAATTGTCTCGGAACAAACCGGGATAGCGCTTGGGGTATTGTGTGCGGATTGCTTCCCGCTTCTACTGGCAGAAAAGAAAAAACGAATCGTTTCGGTTTGCCATTGTGGAAGAAGAGGAATAGTTGCGGGAGTGATTGAGAACGCTATCAAGGCTATTTTGAGCAGGGGAGGAAATGTGGAGAATATCATCGGTGCAATTGGTCCTGGCATTTGCGGACAATGTTATACTGTGGACCAAGCCGAGATTTCAGAATACCAAAAAAAATTTCCGCAAGCCGCTGGCAAGATATGGCAATCAAATAAAGGGGATTATTTGTTAGACTTAAGGCAGGCGATTTTTCAGGTTTTGGGAGAGGCTGGCATTCCTGGACAAGCAGTAGACGACCTGGGGTTATGCACTTTTCAGTCTCAGGAATTTTTCTCCCACCGGCGTTCTTCTGGCAGGTCTGGTCGCCAGCTCTCGGCAATAATGATAAAATAAAGAGGTGTAGAATGGAGATGTCCGGGGTCAAAGTTGCGATGGTTGCGTCAGTGGAAACCTCTTTTATTATTTTGTTCGGGAATCAGCTAAACCAACTACGCGCGAGCGGAATTCAGGTTTCTGCCATTTCCAGCCTGGAGCGCAAGGAGAACCTGGATTTTTTTTCACGCATGGGCATTGAATTCATTGAAGCGCCTATCCAGCGCAGAATATCTCCTTTTGCTGACCTGCGCGCTGTGCTTCAACTCTGGAAGATTTTCCGCTCCCGTAAATTTGACCTGATTCATACCCAGACTCCCAAGCCCAGTCTGCTGGGAGCCATTGCTGGAAGGCTCGCAGGGATTCCTGTTGTGAACACCGCGCGTCCTATATTCCGGGAGATGCCTGAGGGTATGCGCCGGAGATTTTTCATTTGGCTGGAAAAAATATCCTGCAGATTGACTGACCTGGTTATGGTGGAAAATCCGAATGATTTTGATCTTTATCTGGGCTTGGGGATTGCTGGTAAAGAAAAATTGAAAATTCAGGGAAATGGCATAGACCTCTCTAGGTTTGACCCTCAAAAAATCCCAGCCACTGACTTGAGCAGGCTTCGCTCCGAGCTGAAAATTCCGGAGAATGCCTTTGTCATCGGGTGCGTGGCAAGATATGTTTATGAAAAAGGGTATCTGGAGTTGTTCCAGGCGTTTAAGGAGATGATGCCTAATTATAAGAACCTTTATCTCCTGACCGCGGGATTCTTCCTTCCAAGCGAGCGAGACCCTATACCAAAAGACCTGGTGGAAAAGATGGGCATTGCGGAGAGAGTCAGGATGCTGGAAAACCGGACTGATATGGAAAAGCTTTATTCCCTGATGGATATAGTGGTTCTACCAACACATCGCGACTGTTTCCCGCGAAGTTTGATAGAAGCCGCGGCAATGGCAAAACCGATTATTGCGACTGACCTGGTTGGATGCAGGGTGGTGGTTAAGCCAGAGCAGACAGGAATTCTGGTTCCACCAAAAGACGCTCGCGCTTTGAAGCAAGCTCTGGAAAGATTATTGAATGATAAAAATCTTCGCGCATCCCTTGGAGCTCGCGCGAGAGAATATGCTCTGGAAAATCTTAACGAGGAAATGGTGTGTAAGAGAATTATTGACTGCTATTCTGACCTGCTTTCCGCTTCAAGCGAAGAACGGAGTCGCGTCTAATTTGCATATTGAGCCTTAAATCGTGAGGCTTTGACCTTTTATTGCTAACCTGCCTTGTAAATGCTATCATCTTTATCAGTTGGCAATGGGAGCGCAAGAGAAAAAACCAGAATTCTCCTCACTAGCCCCAAAGGGGCAGATGAGTAAGAGGAACAAAACGCGGATATTTGAGACCAGCCTGGTTCTTTCCATCGTATTTGCGATGGTAGCGCTTTATTTCATTGGCAGAGCAAGGAATATGGAGCAAAGTAGTTTCAAGACCAGTGCGGATTTAGAATTAAAGGGTAAGGTTTTTGTGTCCCGCTTTGAGAATGGCGCTCTGCGGTTGAATTTAACAGGAAAAAATTTGCTATACAATCAAAGAGATGATCAGGCGGTTCTTTCTGAGCCAGTGCTGGAAATCTGGGACCAGAAAGGGATGACTCAGGTTCAGGGCAAAAATGGTATCTATGATAATCAGAGAGGCGTGGTTCACCTGCGGGATGGGGTTGAGATACTTTATCAGGATTATCGTGCAGAGACTTTGTCTCTTGATTATAATGTCAAGGATGAGATTGCGGAAAGCGACCAGGAGATAAGGATTAAGGGAAAAGAACTGGACTTAAAAGGAAAAGGATATAAATTTGATTTAAAGAAAGGCGAGATGGAGCTTAAGTCCGAGGTGAAGGGGAAAATTAAGAAGCTGGAAAAAACAGAAGAAAAGAAGGAAGAGACCAAGGGATGAGGAAACTGGGAATAGTTGCGCTGGTATTTTTTCTGGCTATTGCTTTTTCAGTCCAAGCTGGCAAAAACAAGGGCGGGAAAAAAGCAGGAAAGAAAGCCACTACCTCAGAGAAGAGTTCCTCGGTCGGGGGCAAAGCGGAGGTTGCTTTCAGCGGGTTCAGCTTTGAAAATGGTGAGGTTGTGGAGATCAGCGCTGACAAGATGAGCCTGCTTATGAATGAGCGAAAAGCCACTTTTTCTAAACAGGTGCTTGTAAAAAAGGGAGGCTCTACCATTTATTGCGACAAGCTGGAAGTGAAGTATTTAGAGGAGGGAGAGATTGACTGGCTCAAGGCAACTGGCGCGGTTAAGGTTATGGAGAAGGATTCTTTTGCCACTGGAGAGGAATTGGAGTATTTCAAGGATAAGAATCAATTTGTGTTGAAGGGTAATCCGAAATTGATGAATAAGGGACAGCTAGTGCTGGGAAGCGAGATGATCTTTGATCTTGGCAATAACCGTCTCATGGTTAAAGAGCCGGAGATTCAATTTCAGAAGGAAGACAAATGAGCTTAAACGGTGTCCGGTTTAGAGCTAAGGGTTTGGTCAAGAGCTATCGCGGAAGGCGCGTGGTTGATGATGTTGGGTTTGAGTTGAGCGCGGGAGAGGTTCTCGGATTGCTCGGACCAAACGGGGCTGGCAAGACCACTACTTTTTATATACTGGTCGGATTGATCAACTCTGAGGGAGGAGAGATTTATATAGATAATGAGCGGATTGATCATCTAGCGATGTGGGAGCGCGCTCGCAGAGGCATTACCTATCTTCCGCAGGAATCGTCCATTTTCCGCGGTCTCACTGTTGAGCAGAACCTGGAGGCGATTGCGGAGATTTCCGGTCTGGAGAAGGATGAGCAGAAGAGGATAGTTGAGAAACTGCTGACTGAGTTCGGCATCAAACATTTAAGGAATCAGCTTGCGCCTACGCTCTCTGGAGGAGAGCGAAGAAGGACTGAGATAGCTCGCTCTCTAGTGATCAATCCGAGGTTTATTCTTCTGGACGAGCCATTCACGGGGATTGACCCACTAGCGATTGCGGATATTCAGGGTCTGGTTAGAGACCTCAAGCATCGCGGAATAGGCGTGGTGATCACAGACCATAATGTGCGCGAGACACTCAAGATATGCGACCGGGCATTGATTATTAACCAGGGAAAAATTTTAATAGAAGGCACTCCGGAGCAGATCGTGGAGAGCGAACTTGCGAGAGAATTTTATCTTGGAAAAGAGTTTTCCATCTAGGAAACAAAAATGGCGCTTGATCTTAAACAGAGCTTAAAGCTGGCGCAACAATTGGTGATGACGCCTCAGCTCCAGCAGGCGATCAAGCTGTTGCAATTGAGCCGGATGGAGCTGGCGGAATTGATCAATCAGCAGATGATGGAGAACCCGGTTCTGGAAGAGGACCGCTCTGAGGAATCGGTTTCCTCAGAAGAGGAAAACAGAATTTCCCGCAAGGAAGAAGCGGAGACAAATGGAGAGAATTCTGGCGAGCAGAGTTATGAGGATTTAGACTGGGAAAATTTTCTGGATAAATTCGTGTCCAGCGAAAGAGGGTTCCGTAGTGAGAGCGAGGAGCCGAGCGATGGGATGGAGCCTGAGACCCGGGTGGAGAAGAGTGTTAGCCTGTGCGAGCATCTGCTCTGGCAACTTAGGCTGAGCGATTTCACGCGGGAGGAAGAGGAAATCGCGGAGTATATTATCGGTAACCTTGATGAAGACGGCTATCTGAAGGTATCTATTGAAGATATTAGTATGGAATTTGGCAGGACAGTGGAGGAAGTAGAAAAAGTTCTGGAAAAGGTTCAGCAATTTGATCCAGCTGGTGTTGGCGCGAGGAATCTTCAGGAATGCTTACTTCTCCAGATGGCGCAGTGGCATATCCAGAATCCGCTGGCGGAGAAGATCATCCGGAATTATTTCAAAGAGCTGGAGAAGAAGGACTATCGGAGGATCAGCCGGAAGGAGAGGGTCCCGATTGAGAAAGTAAGGGAAGCTGTAAAAATTATCTCGGACCTGGACCCAAAGCCTGGTAGGCCTTTTGGTGAGGAGCGGGTTCAGTATATTACGCCGGATATAAGCGTGTATCGGACGGGCAATCATTATGCGATCATTTTGAATGAGGATGGTCTTCCCAAGCTCCGGATCAATTCTTATTATTTGAATCTTCTCGGTTCTGACTCATCCAGCGCGACCAAGGAATACATTCGGGAGAAGTTGCAGGGAGCGATGTGGCTGATCAAGAGCATACATCAGCGCCAGCGGACCATTTATCGGGTGATGGAAAGCATCATTAAATTCCAGAAGGATTTTTTTGACAAGGGAGTGGCTCATCTGAAGCCTCTGGTTCTGCGGGATGTGGCGCGTGACATAGGGATACACGAATCAACAGTCAGCCGGGTTACCACCAATAAATGGGTCCATACTCCGCACGGAATTTTCTCTATGAAATTCTTCTTTAACTCCAAGATAAATCGGACAGATGGAGATGCCTTAGCGTCCGGGAGTGTGCGTGAGAGGATCCGGCAGGTGCTATGTACGGAGCCACCAGGAAGACCTTACAGCGACCGCGAGATAGTGCAGATTTTGCTTCGGGAGTATGGGATAAAGATCGCGCGTCGGACTGTAACTAAATATCGGGAGAGTCTGGGATTTCTTTGTAGTAGTAAAAGGAAAAAAGTTTAGGAGAGGTGATAGAAAATGGAGACCAAGATAACTTTCCGGCATATGGAGCCGGAGCCTAAATTAAAGAGCTATGCGGAGCAGGAGCTTTCCAAGATCGCCCGTTATCTGCATAAGCCGATAGAAGCCCACCTGGTATTTGACCGGGAGAAGAAAAGGTGCCAGGCAGAGGTTCAACTAATTGGAGACGGGGACAAGTTCTTCGCGCGAGAACAGGCTGATGATTTTTATCTGGCGTTTGATCAGGCGTTATCAAAGCTTTTAGTCCAGGTCAAAAAGCATCACGACCGCTGGAAGCGTGCAAAAAACAAGGCGGATATAGAAGAAGAGGACTTGGGAGAAGCCACGGGCGAATTTGAGATCGTCCGGTCCAGCGAGCATCTTGTGAGCAAGCCGATCACTTTAGAGGAAGCCGCTGATTATCTGATGAGTTCGCAAAAACAATTTATAATGTTCCGGAACGCTGACAATGAAAAAATCAGTGTGCTTTACCGCCGGGGGGATGGCAACCTCGGCTTGATTGAGCCGGAGCAATAAAGGCGGATTCCAGAATGACTGGGATAGAGGTAGGGAGACTTCTCAAAGCTGGCGATTATCAGCTTGGCTTGAAATTACTGAATAGTTCTGCAGATTTGAGTCGGCGGATAAGCGAGGAAGGCGTGCATAAGCTGGGCTTGGGACTGGTTGGAATCAAGTTTGAGCTACTTCCCGGTCAGGTTCAGATTTTTGGCGGAAGCGAAAAATCCTACTTGGAGATGCTCTCTGAGTTGGAGAGGCGCAAGGTTCTGGAAAAACTTTTCAGCTTTGAATTTCCCTGCTTGATCTTTACGAGGAACCTTGAGCCTTATCCGTATATCTTTAAGCTGGCGGAGCCGAATCGGATTCCGCTTCTGGGAACCGAGCTTGCCACGGGCGAATTCATTTTCCGCCTTAACCGATTTTTGGAAGACCATTTAGCGCCGAGTATAAGCCTGCACGGTGTATTGATTGATGTGTATGGCATCGGAATCCTGCTTCTGGGACAAAGCGGAATAGGCAAGAGTGAAACCGCGCTGGACCTTATCCTGAGAGGTCACCGCCTGGTCGCGGACGATATGGTGGAGATACGGAGGCAAGCGAATAAGACTCTGGTGGGAAAAGGCGCGGAGGTGATTAAGTATCATATGGAGATACGCGGTCTGGGCATCATCAATATCAAGGACCTGTTCGGGATAGCGTCTATCCGGGACCGGAAAAAAATAGAGTTGGTGATTGAGCTTGTGGAATGGGACCCTACTCAGGATTATGACCGTCTCGGAACTGAAGATGAGAGCTACACGATTCTGGGGGTGGAAATTCCGCATCTGACCATCCCGGTTCGTCCGGGGCGGAACCTGACCACTATCATTGAAGTAGCGGCACGAAATCAACTGCTAAAGCTCAAAGGCTATTATTCAGCAAGGGATTTTCAGCGCCGTTTATTGGAGGAATTGCTACAAAAAGAGCAAGGCGAGACCAGCGTGAGCGAGGAGATAGAATAAGGAGGAGTTGATGGTCGGGCTGATTGTGCTTACCCATTGTCAGATTGCAGAGGAACTGGTCAAAGCCACGAGCTTAATCGTGGGAGAAATCCCCGCGTGCATCCCGATCGGGATTGCTCCTGAGGAAAGGGTTGAGACCATTGCGGAGCGCGTGGAGCAGGCGATTGCGGCAGTGGCGCAAGGGCAAGGCGTTTTGATCCTGACAGACCTTTTCGGAGGCACGCCCAGCAATGTGGGTTTGAGCTTCCTTCAAGAAGGCAAGGTGGAAGTGGTGAGCGGAGTGAATTTACCTATGCTGTTAAAAATCAGTATGGGTCGCCATGGTAAGGACTTGAAAGAGATTGCACGGGAGGCGCGGGAGGCTGGGAGGAAAAATATCTCGGTGGCAAGTGAGATTATGAAAAAGAGGGTCTGATGTTGTGGCGTTTTGGGCAACGACCGACTCTCAAAGAGGCGTCCCGCACAGTGGTCATCTCCAATCGGCTGGGAATGCACGCACGCGCGGCAGGAAAATTCAGGAACTTAGCGGCGCAGTATAAATCTCAGATAAAGGTCATTCGTGGAAAAATGGAGGCTGACGCGAAAAGTATTCTTGGACTGATGGCTCTGGGCGCTTGCCAGGGGACCGAATTGTTGCTAAAAGCCACGGGCGAGGATGCGGAGGATGCGCTTCAGGCGCTGGCGGAGTTGGTGGACAATCGTTTTGGGGAGGAAGAGTAATTGGGTCTGGAGAGAAAAAATTTGGTCTTAAAGGGCATCCCGGCAAGCGAGGGAATCGTGGCTGGAAATGCTATGGTGATAAGCGGGGTAAGACCATCTGTTCCTAAGCGGATAGTTTCCGAGGATAAGGTTCCAGAGGAGATAGAGCGGTTAAGAAAGGCGCTCAAAGAGGCAGTGACCGAGTTGGAGGAGGTCAAGGAAGAGTTCAGGGATTCAATGGCGCGTGAGGTTTTTTCAATAATTGACGCTCATTCGCTTTTAATTCAGGACCAGTCGCTCTGGAAAGAGGTTGAGCGTAAGATCCGAGAGGGACAGATAAATGCGGAATGGGCTATTCGCAAGACCATTGACGAATGGCTCAAGGTTTTTGCAGAGCTTCAGGATCAATATCTAAGGGACCGGGCACAGGATATAGAAACCGTGGGAGAGCGTGTGCTGGGGAAAATGGGAGGAAATCAAGATAAGGATTTAAGAAAGATAACAGACCCGGTGATTATTGTGGCGCATGACCTTAGACCGGATCAAACCGCGCAGATGTTTTTTTCAAAGGTGCTTGGATTTGCAACCGACATCGGAAGCTCAACCTCACATACAGCTATTGTGGCGCGGTCTCTGGAAATACCAGCAGTGGTCGGTTTGGAGCAAGTCTCGCGCGTGGTTGAAGAGGGAGACCTGATTATTCTGGACGGTATTGAGGGAAAGGTGATTATCAATCCGGATGACGAGCTCTGCCAGAAATATATAGCAAAAAAAGCTGACTGGGAGGCAACCAACCTCCTACTTCAAGAATACGCCAGTCCTCCCAGTATGACCCAAGACGCTCATCAAATCCAGCTTTCCGCTAATCTGGAAATCCTGGATGAAATACATTTCCTGAAAAAATACGGCGCTGAGGGAGTGGGGCTTTATCGCACAGAATATCTTTATCTAGACCGCCAGGAGCTTCCCAATGAAAAGGAGCATCTGGAAAATTATCGCAAACTCGCAAAGGGGGTAAGTCCCTATCCTGCAACCATCCGCACCTTTGACCTAGGCGGAGATAAATTTGTAAGCGAACCTAAAGTTGCGGAGGAAATGAACCCAGCGCTGGGTCTGCGAGCCATCCGGTTCTGTCTCCAAAGACCAGACATCTTCAAGGCGCAGATCCGGGGCATTCTCCGGGCAAGCGCCTTTGGAAAAATACGCATAATGTTCCCGCTTATATCCAGTCTGGAAGAGGTCATTGCCGCGAAAAAGATCTTAAAAGAAGCAATGGACGAGCTGGATAAAGAAGGCAAAAAGTTTGACCCCAAAATCAAAGTCGGAATTATGATAGAAGTTCCCTCCGCAGTGATGACCGCAGAACGCCTTGCGGAGCATGTGGATTTTTTCAGCATTGGCACCAACGATTTGATTCAATATGTGCTTGCAATTGACCGGGTTAATGAATATGTTAATTATCTTTATCAGCCGCTTCATCCTGCGGTGCTTCAGATGATCCAGCGCACGGTTCAAGCCGGGCATCAGGCGGGCATTGAAGTGGCTATGTGCGGAGAAATGGCAGGTGATGTGTTTCTGCTTCCAGTCCTGGTCGGACTGGGACTGGATCAATTAAGCATGCCCGCGCGGTTGATCCCGAAGGTGCGCAAAGTATTAAAAGGGCTTAAAGTCAGTGAGGTGAAGCCGCTGACTGAGGAATTATTAAAGCTTTCCACATCAGAACAAATCAAAACGGTTCTTCAGGAAAGGATTGAGAAAGACTGGGCAGAAGCCTATAAGATGACTCCGACAAAAAAGCCTGAAACAGATGGACTATTTCTATGCGGGAAAAATTCTCAAACTAAATAAAAATAAAAATTAGGAGGTAAAATCAGTGGCAAAAAATTATTTGTTCAGCTCAGAGTCAGTGACAGAGGGGCATCCGGATAAAATAGCAGACCAGATTTCAGATGCGATTCTGGATGAGATGATAAGGCACGACCCTGAGTCAAAGGTTGCGTGCGAGACATTAGTGACCGCGGGAACCGTTATCATTGCCGGAGAGATCACTTCCCCTGGAATCGGCAAAGTAGCTATTCCCGAGCTTGCGAGAAATGTCATTAAACGAATCGGATACACGGATATGGAAATAGGCTTTGACTACAAAAGCTGTTCCATCCTGACTTTTATCCACGGACAGTCGCCTGACATCCGTATGGGCGTGCTCCGGAAGAAGAAAGAGGAGCAAGGAGCAGGGGATCAAGGGATGATGTTCGGATACGCGTGCGATGAAACACCGGAGCTGATGCCGATGCCGATTATTTTTGCGCACCGCTTGACCAGAAGACTGGCAGAGGTAAGACACAAAGGAATTCTGAAATTTCTCAGACCAGACGGCAAGAGCCAGGTAACAGTCCGTTATGAGGATAAAAAGCCAAAGGAGGTCACAGCAGTGGTAATCGCGGCACAGCATACGCCAGAGGTTAAGCGAAAGACTCTGGAGGAGGGCATTATTGAGGAAGTGATTCATAAGATTATTCCAGCAAATCTTCTCAGCAAAAAGGTCCGTTATTACATCAATCCTACTGGCAGGTTTGAAAAAGGAGGACCTTATGCGGACACTGGCTTGACCGGAAGGAAGATAATAGTGGATACATACGGAGGCATGGGCAGGCACGGAGGCGGATGCTTTTCTGGAAAAGACCCTAGCAAGGTTGACCGTTCTGCCGCGTATATGGCGCGGTATGTTGCCAAGAATATCGTTAAGGCAGGATTGGCGAATCGGTGCGAGGTTCAGATAGCATATGCTATCGGAGTTGCGGAGCCGGTGAGCATTATGGTGGAAGTGCATACTTATGGCACTGGAAAAATCAGCGAGCAAAGACTAGCAGAGGCTGTCCGAAAGGTTTTTGACCTGAGACCGCGCAGAATTATTGAGCATCTCAATCTGCTCAGACCCATTTATGAAAAAACCGCGTCTGGCGGGCATTTTGGCAGAAGCGACAAGGAATTCACATGGGAAAAAACCGACAGGGTTCAGGAAATCAAAAACGCGGTATAAATCCACTAGAAATTAAAAATTCATTCTTTCCTCTCGCGAGAGGATAAGGGTAAGGGAGAAAAATAAAATGAAATATGATGTAAAAAATCTTCAATTAGCAAAACTTGGTAAGGGCAGAGTGGAATGGGCAATGAGGCAGATGCCTGTGCTTAATCTTATCCGGAAAAATTTTGAAAAGGAAAAACCACTCAAAGGGATTCGCATTGGCGCCTGTCTTCATGTGACCACAGAGACTGCTGTTTTGATGCATACGCTTAAAGCTGGCGGAGCAGAGCTGGCTTTGTGCGCAAGCAATCCTCTAAGCACGCAGGATGATGTTGCCGCGTATCTGGTCAAAGAGGCAAAGGTTTCAACCTTTGCGGTCAAGGGAGAAGACAGGACAAGATATTATGAGCACATCAACGCGGTTCTGGACATAAAGCCTCACATCACAATGGATGACGGCGCTGACCTGGTCGGAACCATTCACGGAGAGCGGAGACAACTAGTCAGGGGGATGATTGGAGGAACTGAGGAGACCACTACAGGAGTGATCCGTCTGCGTTCTCTAGCTGACCAGGGCAAATTGCTCTTCCCGGTCATTGCTGTCAATGATGCAATGACCAAGCATTTTTTTGACAATCGCTACGGGACAGGCCAGTCAACCATTGACGGAATTCTCCGGGCAACAAACATCCTTTACGCGGGTAAAAGTTTTGTGGTGGTAGGTTATGGTCAGTGCGGAAGAGGGGTCGCGACTCGCGCCAGAGGGATGGGAGCAAATGTGATTGTGTGCGAGGTTGATCCGCTACGCGCCCTGGAAGCTTTGATGGACGGATTCCGAGTAATGCCTATTAAGCAGGCCGCAAAGATTGGAGATATTTTTGTCACTGTCACAGGAGACATCAAGGCTATTGATGAGAGCGCAATCAAGCTGATGAAGGACGGCGCTATACTGGCAAACAGCGGTCATTTTGATGTGGAGATAAATAAGCCAGCTTTACGAAAGCTGTGCCGCAAAGTCCGCGAGATTCGTCCTCTGGTGCAAGAGTTTGAGCTTAAGAATGGAAAGAGAATTTATTTGCTCGGAGAAGGCAGGCTGGTTAATCTTGCCGCGGCAGAGGGACATCCCTCAGTGGTGATGGATATGAGCTTTGCGAATCAGGCATTATCCGCAAGATATTTAGTCAAATACGCAGAAAAACTTGAGCGCAAGGTTTATAATGTGCCAATAGAGCTGGACGAGGAGATCGCAAGGCTCAAGCTAAAATCTATGAACATCAAGATTGACACCCTTACCCCTGAGCAGAAAAAATACCTCTGCTCCTGGGAAATGGGAACATAGGCATGAATTTACACGCTTTTAGAAATAGCGCCTTAAATAATTGCGCATAATTTTTTCAGGCTCTCATTAGCTCCGCGCCATTCCTTAAATGACTAAGGGTCGTAGACCCTTAACCCGCTTTTTAAAAAAAAGCACTGGTGCCCTGGTGTCCCAGATTCGGTGCAGGTGAAAACCTGCAAGGGACAGAGTCCCTTGACAAGGGGCGTGCCCCTTGAC